>OGKZ01000198.1_pt1 | contig 63034 bp, 63 predicted proteins | sample 1572571 | NCBI WGS metagenome assembly OGKZ01 (sample SAMEA2581906, study PRJEB24529) | metagenome | biome: Human gut stool | place: China | collected 2011 | reverse complement strand
ACTGAAATCAGCAAAGCTGTTACAAATACGAAGTCCTAATTTACCGAATATCTCCTTCAAAAATCTGTCCCGGAAGTTTTTTCTTCTCCATATACGGGAACTCTCTATCAAATGCCTCTGCTTCCTTTTCATTTACCAGATACCCTGCCGGAGGTGCATACTCTCCTGTAATTTCATTAAGATATCCCGGCATCAGTTCTTCGCACAGAAAGAAAGATGCATCCTCGCCTTCCGGCAATCCATGATAGCGGATGCCAAACTCGCTTGCCTGTTTAAATCCGCTTTTTCCATAAAAATCGATATTCCCTTCAAAGCATACTGCTCCGCATCCAAGCTCTTTTGCTTTTTCCAGAGAATAATCCAGTAAAATCTTTCCATACCCCTTACTTTTAAGCTCCGGTGCAATACAGATCGGTCCCATGGTCATAATCGGAATACTTCTGCCATCATCGGCTGCAATCACAGCCTTCATAAACATGTTCTGTCCAATCAACTGTCCATCTAATGTCATGACAAAATCCAATTCTGGAACAAATGCCGGATCGTTGCGAAGCTGATGGAGTACATAATGCTCCAGACAGCCTGGTCGATACACATTCCAGAAACTCTCCCTTACCAGATTTTCTACCTCATGGTATTCATTTTCTCTTTCCAATCGAATGATAATATTTTCCTTCATTTTCTTTTTCTCCATTTCTTTTTAACTCATGGTATTGCAATATAAAAAGCCACAATTCTAAATTCAAATCCTTTAGAATTAGCGGCTCTGCGTCTTTTGCGTCTGGCTCTTCATTTATTGTTTATAATTATGTTTATTTAATTTGGCAATCTGTTTGAATTTCCTTTTCTTAGCAGCAAGATAATCAACTGCATTTTTATTGTATGCATTCTCTGCTTTTAATTTCATATACGCTCTATATCGTTCTTCTGCAATCAATCCGTCCTTCGCAGCCTGTCTCACTGCACATCCCGTCTCGTTTTCATGAGAGCAATCGCTGAATCTGCACTTCCTTGTTAGTTCTTCAATGTCCAAAAAAGTATGATCAATTCCATCCTCTGCACTCCACATTCCGAGTTCTCTCATTCCAGGCGTATCTATTACCATTCCTTTCCCCGATATCATAAAAAGCTCTCTATGTGTTGTGGTATGCCTGCCTTTATCATCATTTCGAAGGTCTCCAGTTTCCAGTTGATCTGTTCCCAATATATGATTGATTAGAGAGGACTTTCCTACTCCTGATGAGCCTACGAATGCAACTGTATGGTATTCCTTAAGATATTGATAAATCTGGCTTAAACCATCTTTGTCTACTACAGATGTTTCAATAATCGGTACCCCGATTGCAATATTTTCTATTTCTAATACCTTTGCATCCACTTCATCGCATAAATCTACTTTAGTCAACACAATGACAGGCATAGCCCCACTGTTCCATGCAACAGATAGATATCTTTCCAATCTCCTGACGTTAAAATCGTTATTAAGTGACATACAGATAAATACCGTATCAATATTTGCAGCTACAATTTGTTCCACACTATTTGTCCCTGCCGCCTTTCGTAGAAAAACGCTTTTCCTTGGCAATACCTTATGAATCACAGCAATATCATTTTTATTCACACACTGCAAAAGAACAAAATCTCCAACTGCCGGATAATCAGATGGACTTTCCGCTTCATACCGAAACTTTCCAAACACACTTGCAGAATAATCTTCCTGCTCTGTTACAACCTGATAAAGATCTCTCTCTTGTAGGACAACTCTTCCAAGCACAAGCTCTGGATATTCAGATGCCATACGATAATGTTCCTTGCCAGCTCCCCATTGTTCTAATCGCATAATTCTCCCTTCTCTCTAATACGTTCCCTATATAAGACCGCTAATACTTTTTTTAAACTGCTCTTTTATTCTTGTTTTATCCTTTGCTCCATCATACAGACTATAATAGAAAAACATGATGGAATAAAACATGGTTGCTTTTTTATCTGCCTCCACAACACCCATGCTCTTGAATAAATCCTTCACATATCCTGCCGGACCGGACACAAGATATTGCTGATACAATGCCTGCATCTCCTCATTCCGAAACTGCTCTAACGTAAGCATCTTTCGAAATGACGATGCAAAATCATTTTCTGTCCAATACGAAAACATAGATTTACTGTATTCCATGAAATTGTCCGCAGAAATCTCTTCATACTGTTCAGGTTCATTTTCCTTTTTATCAGCAGGCATATCATGTGATTCTGCCTGTTCGCCATCCCCCTGCTCCATCCTTTTTACAATATGTTCAAAAATATCTCTCTTACTCTCATAATGCCTATACAATGCACCTTTTGTCATGCCAAGCTCACCCGCTATCTGACTGACAGAAACTGCTTCATATCCATCTCTCGCAAATAAATGTAATGCAACAATCAATATATCTTCCTTTGTAGTTTTTGACATATCCAAACCTCCTGTCCCATAAAATAAACGACCGTTTACAATTTAATTATAGTAAACGGTCGTTTATTTGTCAAGTCAGATATCTCTAAACATTTTTACATAACTTTGTTTATGACTATTTTGTCTTTAATGGGAAACAGATATCTATTTCCATATAACCATCTTCCTCTATCTTCCGATAAATATCAATAATCGGTCGCTCATCCAGCTCATTTCCGGTCCGTGACAGCCATCTGCAAAAAATCTCCTGATATACCATAAACAGAAGCTGCGGCACTCCCTTAAAATGATACACTGCATACTTTCCACCCTCGAAATCGTGGAGCAAAATCTCCGGATGGTCTTTTAATACCGGGTGGTCTGGTATAACGGTCTGACACAATTCATACATACAGCCATCCTCATCTGTAATGGATGGATCATCAATCGTACACCGGATACTGTTTACAACCATTTGCTATTGCATATGCTAATTTGCTCTCACAAAATACACTTCGTCCTAAAACAGATGGTGATAATTGTCTGTCCAGAATGAGTCTTAACCCTTCCTCCCTCGTCCCTTCAAATCCAGGACAAAAAAAGTCTATCCCATCAGACATACTCTTTGCTATCTGATTGTAATCCTCTCCAAGCAGTTTTTCCGCAATATCATCTGTAAAAATGCGAATGCTTTTATTATTATAATGATAAGCCCTTGCAAAACAGCTTACCTTTGCTGTCATATTGTCCATTCCAATCCCCCTCGTATTACCCAAATAGTATTTTTGCAGCAGACTCTAACTGTCTTCTTTTCTCAGTATCATCATATCCGTTCCTTCGGTCATCAATCCCTTTCACTACATCCAGATAAAACAGTCCACTCCGATTGCAGTATAAATAGATTTTCTTCACACCATTCATTTTAAATCTCGCCTCTGCATTGCCCTGTGGATACAGCTTTACCATCTGTATCCTGTCTGCAGAAACAGCCGCAATAAACGAAATATAATGCTGCTTTGTCATATCGTGCTCAATCTGCACATAATATTCATCTTCCACCTGTTCTACGAAGATTTTATGATGTTCGTCTGTCTCCTCAGCTTCTTCCTGCTGTAGCTGCAATCCATGACACTGAATTACTGTTTCTCCCATGCTGTGAACGATATTTCCACACACCGGACACACATAGAAATGTGAACGCAGCATATTGGCTGATACATTGGAATTAACTATTGTATTACCGGAAATAAGCTCTGTCACCGACACCGATAATGCATTGGCAATGGATTCTAATAGTGTGATATCCGGATATCATTTCGCTGTTTCCCATTTGGAAATTGTCTTTGCACTGACTGGCAATTTATCTGCCAGTTGCTGTTGTGTCATGTTTTTTTCCTCACGCAGTCTCTTTATGACTGCACCTGTTACATACTGATCCATGTTCGTTACCTCCATGACACCATTCTATTTCAGCGTATGAATATCCTCAACCTACGGAGAGTAGAGTTCGAATTTGCTCATTTATTTTCCCATCCCATCCAGAAGCTTTATAAATCTTTTATCATTCATCTGCTCATTCGTGACATATTCTCCGTTATAAAATAATGCATAGGTTGTAACCGGTGTCGGAGCATTCTGTGCTTCTTCTTTCGTTTCCAGTCTGATTGCCTGAAACGGAACCTCTCTTTCCTTGGCAACTTCAAGAAGCATCGGAACATATTTTGCATTAAACGGACATTGATCGGTATAGTACAATACATAGCCTGCCTGCTCAATGTGTGGATGCTTCGCACACTCCTTAAATTCAGGCTTAGCCGCATCCAAAGAAAAAGGCAGATACCAAAGCTGAATACCATTATCTGCTTCATCACAGACTGTAAAGTCCTTATATTTCAGGAACTTCGGGTCTGCCAGAAAAGGCTTTTTCTTGGCGGCTGACAGGATACAGATTCCCTTTTTCCCCTTTGCTTTACTGTCTTCTATACAGGCATTCAGTAAATCAGTCGAATAACCATTGCCTTTGAAAGAACCAGCCACCCACAAACAGTCAATATACATATAACCCTCTGCCATGATTGGATTCCATGCATTTTCTGCCGGAATATACTCGATAAAGCATTTTCCACGCTCTATACTCTTGAGAAATACCAATCCATCATCAAATCGCTCTTTCAGCCAGTTTTTCTTTGATATTACCTGTATATCCCTGTTGCTTGAAATCGCACAGCAGATATGCTCTTTTTCAATATTTTCTTTCGTCACTCTTATATATTTCATGAATTTTCTCCTTATTCTTAAAGTTTAAATCGTCTGACGCTGATTCTGATACGGATTCATCATGTAATGTGCTCACAGATGTATCCAATTCGTCTGCTAGTACAATATCTATTTCCCCCTTTTCTGTTTTGATGCTGGTAACTCCGCATACATAGCATCAAACAATCCGGTCAGGAATTTCTTATTATCCACTTCCTCTACCAACAGCATCCTCTTTGCTCCATCATATGGCAATTCATACGGAGCTGTCGGCATATACCGGACAGCTGATTTTACTGGTTTCACGAGTAATCTATCATCATAGATGCCACCTACGATTTTGCCTCGATAATAAAGAATAAATTCTCCCATCATGGTGCGATATGTGATTTCTTCCAATTCAGATAACTGTCCTAAAATATACTCTAAGTATTCCTTGTTTGAAGCCATAATTTCTCCTTAAACAGGAATTGATCGTGCTCTGTCTTTCGCTAATGCAACTCCATTTTACTGTGCAAACATAAGTTATGCCCGTCTCAAGATTCGCTTTATATCATCCAGATTTTCAACAAAAAAGATTCCCTCCTGTCGCTCGTTAGAAGATAATCCTTTTTCAATCATATGATTTAGAAGTGCTTTCAAATCATCGTAGTAACCGTTCAGGTTGTAGAGAATGCAGGGTGCCTCCAGATGTTTCAAAGACACATTCGACATTACCTCTGCAATTTCCTCCAATGTTCCCGTGCCGCCCGGGAAGGCAATAAAGGCTTCTCCTAACTCAATCATTTTGTTTTTTCTCTCAGACATATCCTTAGTCACAATCAGTTTTGTCAGTCCATCATGTTGAAACTCATTTTCAATAAAAAAATTCGGCTCAACACCCGTAACATCACCGCCTGCCTTCAATACACTGTCTGCCAATGCTCCCATTAAACCACCTTTAGAACCACCGTAAACAAGTGCATTTCCACTGTTTCCAATCCATGCCCCCAATTCCTCAACTGCTTTTCGTAAGCATGGGTCATTTCCTTCGTTTGCCCCAAGATAAACTGTTATATTCATTAAAAATTTCCTCCTACAACTTTCGATTGAGATTTCACCTGTTTTAAGAGATTTAATAACTGTTATATTTTGTTATCAAATTCTCTGGAAGCCATTGAAAACACTGGATTTTTCGCAGGTGAACTTCCCCTTATTGTTTCCCTTGTGTTATATCGTTCCATCAGTGTTTATGGACTCAGGTAAGGGAAAAAGCAAGGGAAACAAAATCATATAACACAAAATGAAACTGACATGGTGAACTGATTGAAATGCTTCTGAATTTCTTATTTTGATTAATTGATTTGAAGGAGACACGATATGAATATTATTTACGCAGAATACAATATGTACCGGAATAGCATAGACATTTACACTTGTGCCGGATATATGCTCCGTATTGACTGCAACAAGGCAGAAGATGGTATTAAAACTACACCATGCTCTCAGTGTGCGTTAAATGCACTGGCGATTGACGAACCGCTTGAATATGCAAGGCTGTACCTTGATGGCACGATGCAGATTTTGGTAGACGCAGAAGATTCACTGGAGATATAGAACAAAATATAAAATGCATAGTTTTCGCTTGAAGCGTTATAACGTCAGAAGGCATATCTGCAAATTGTTTGATTCCATAATGTCAGATATGCCTTTTACAAATTATTTATTTTCGACTATATTTTAATGCTTTTATAACTGTCTCAATGCAATTAATTCCCAACGCAAAAATGATAATTGCAAGAAATACCTTATTAAACTGTATGAAAACCTGCGAAATAACTTCTGAATTTTCTCCAAACAACTGCTCAATACCTTCAAAAAAATTAGGATTCATGATCTTGTCGTTTAATAGCCAAATAATTGTTAACGCACCATCAATGAGGTTGGTAATAATAGTAACAAACATCACCCTTTTTGTATAACTTCCATCAATAAATTTCACACTATCCCTTACAATGCCCAAAATTCCAAAGGCAAGAATCAAGTACCAGGTTTGTCTGATATATTCCAAATTAAAAAGTGGTTCATACACTCCAACTTCATTTTTTACAAAAGCAATGCATATAATCTGTGGACATACGAGAAAAATAATGGTAAAGATAACTGAAAAAATAATACCAACAATGGCATCTGCTTTCGAAATTCTATTTGTTTTCTGTGGAACAGGCGGTAAATTGTCTATCCCATCACTTAATCCTTCTATTTTAATTTCTTTTTTATACAAGAATGCAAACAACAATGTCACAAATGCAAATCCCGCCAATACACCACCAAGAATTCCACTTATAATCTGATAGACAGCAATATACCAAATCGTATGAGATATTGCTGCTGCCATGATTTGGGCGAGTAACATTCCTCCAATAACGCAGGCTGTTACAATTTTCAATACATACACATACAGACTGTAATAAGGTTGTCCAATCAGACAATCCTGTGTTTCACCTTTGTATTTCGAAGCAAGCTCTGCCGGGGTTCCAAGTTCTGTTAGAATGACTTTGACATCATGCTCAGTTGGAATAACATCTTCGCATCGTTCCTCCAACATATCTTGTATTATTGTTTCTAATTCTTTTGCCACATCTTTTTGCATGGCGGTTTTCATATGTTTCGTAACTGCATAAATGTATCTTTCAATCAAATCATTTTTTCCCATTTATTTTTCCTCCATAAGAACATTGATTGACTGAGAAAACTTTTCCCAGTGAGCTTTGATTTTTTTATAAACCATTTTGCCATCTTCAGTGATGATATAATATTTTCTAGGCTTCGCTGCACCCGTTTCCCATTCACTTTTTAGCAGCCCTTGACTCTCTAGTCTTCTCAGTAGCGGATATAATGTATTTCCTTCTATCGAAATACCTTTTCCCTCTAATTCCTTTACCAGAGAATATCCATACATCGGTTTGTTTAGTTGTGCTAACACTACCATAATGAGTGTTCCTCTTCGGAATTCTAAAATTAATCCTGAAACAATTTCATCGCAATTCATCCAATTTCCACCTTTCTTTAAATTATTATTGATTCAAAGTAATAATTTTTCTACGCTGTATTGTGCGACACACACTATAGTTTCAATTTAGTATACTGTGTGTCATACATTATGTCAATAGGTTTTACATATTGGCTTGTGTATTTTCTGGCTTTTCGTTGCAATTAACCAGAACCTATAACTGACAGGACTGTATCCTCGGTTAACTCCGGTTTACATATCCGATGCTAAGTGCTATGTTAAAGCACATGTAATTATTTGAAGTTTTGTCAGGAAAAAAGTAATAATGGAAGAATTTTTGTAGAAGATGCAGGCTGACATCAAGCTGCAGAACGTTATTCTCTTTTTATGCAAAGACATCGTAATTTAAAAATTGTTTATCTGGAACTTGGTGTAGGATACAATACTCTGGTTATTATCAAATATCCTTTTTGGCAATACACATCAGAAAATCCAAAAGCAACTTACATATGTATCAATCGTGGACAAACTATTGCTCCGAATGAATTTTCAAAACAGGCGATTTGTATTGATGCCAATATTGATGAAGTTTTATGTGAGCTGCTGTATGATTAACAGTACATTCCATAAAATAGAGGGGCTTACCTTGCCCCTCTGTCCTTTGTCTGCCTGCCGATACTGTTATGGTTTTCGGCAGCTTCCCTTTGTTGTCTTGCAATCACTTTATTTTCTACAACCGCCTGAACAGACATTGGATACAGCTTGCGTGGAATCAGATATTTCATTTTTTCAACTATTTCTCTTCCCTTTTCATAGGCTGAGTCCCTTGTGACAATGAAGCTGAACGCATCTATTATCTCATCATTCAGATAGATATCCATTTTTAAAAGGTCTGACTTTTTATACTGCCCCGGAAGGTATTCTACGGTTGAATATCCATGTGACAGAGATTTTAAGGCATCATAAAAATCATAGACTATGGAATTAGATATTTCCTGGCCACTTGATGAAAGCGATACCGATGCTGTGCTCGCAGAAAAGTTTTTCCCTTCTGCAAATCAAGTCACATCCAATAAAAGGATGCCTGACTATGATTACATTCGCAAGGAGTTACTTCGTAACGGAGTAAGTAAAAAGCTCCTATGGACTGAATACATGGAGGATTGCCGTGCCAATGGCGATGAACCACTCATGTATTCACAATTCTGCTACTGCTCCCACCTTATTTCAGTCAGACATCGGAATTAGATTAAATTATTTAATTCAACAGAGCCCCTTCCAAATCGGACAGCATAGTATCCAGAGCCTGAACACCTCCGGTAGAAGTATACCAAACATTAGCATGTTCGATAAAGTACACGATGTTGCCGTTCTTATAAACATCCAGTTCTTTGATCAGATCGTTCTCAATTGCTTCACGGGCGCCCACAACGCCTTCATCAGCTGCGCCGATTGCAGTGCTACGATCGAGGATAAACATATATTCAGGATTCAGATGATATACATATTTTAGCACAATACACTATGCACAGATAGTATCAATCTATTTTCATATAAGTATATTTCAATAACAAAAAATACTGTATAGTATTTCCTATACAGTATCGTCAATTACATAATTCAATTAAAAAAGAACCCGACGCATCAAGCTCTTTCAAGGTGTTGTCCGAAGACGCCCACCGCAATTCATAAATATAATATACCATATTGTCAAAATTTATGCAAGTTCTATCAAGAATTACTTATAAAATTTTGTAACTGTTTAAGATGTGAACGCTGCTGGGTTCCTAAAATTTGATTACATACGTTTGCTGGAAGTTGGTTACGAAGTTCATCAGTCAATGAAAGGAATGTATTCAAAAATTGTTTACATATAGTCTTAGACTCTCCCATTTTTCTCAGAACATATGTCAAAAGAATAATATACGCATAAATGTACTTAAAATCAAGATTTGCAATTCCTACTTCTGTTTCCAGCAGAGTACCTAATCTTTGATTAATTTTACCTGTTCTAAATCTTGTATCAAAAATAATGTTATTATGTGCAACCGCATTTCTAAGATCTTTAAGCGCATATATAATATATTCGGTTATTTTCCCATCTGCATCAAGATTACTTGGGAGGTGCAATGTTGCTGATGTATACAATTTAACATCCGAATTTGCACATGCAAAAAAAGTACCAGATTCCCCAAGCGTAAGAGATTCAAATATCGCCCATATAGGTATTGCTTTATCTGCATCAAAAAAGTGATTAACTGTTTTCTTATTATTCCCATAATCTCGAATCAATGCACTATTTATCTTTCCTTTGAGCATCATTCTTTTAGCATATTGCTTATGATACATATCACTTCCCGGAGTATATGACCGATAATCGGTAATTGACTTATTAAAAATCACATCCAAATTCTCCGATTTAGCATTTTTCAATGTTGATTCGATCACATAGCTCTTTAGTGCATTCTCAATAAACATAACCTTAGGATAAAAAAGAGCTTTTAACTGCATATCAAATTTATTCAATGCAATAATTTCATCTAAAGATGTAAATGAAATTCTCTGGCTCGGTATACGAATAAAACGATATCCCTTAAATCCATGATAATATCCCATATTTCTCAAGCTCTTTACTCAAATTCAGAAGAGAATCCTCCCCAAAATATAACTTCGTTGGATTACAATACGTAAAATTTCCTAACATAATTTTCTCCTTTCACTTTACGCAAAATCATTTCTTTGTTATTCATACAAATTAAAATAAATATTCTAATTTAAGCTTTCTATCCATTCTCTTATATCTGTCTCGGTTGCATCATTTAATCTTTTTCCATCAACAATATTTATATCAGGATAAAGCATCTGCAAATCCGAAATACTACTTTCAATTCCGCTGCCTCCAGAAGTACAAAACATATAGACCGTTGCTCCACTGATATCATAATTTTCTATAAATGTCTGTATAATTCGAGGAGCAGTCCCCCACCAAATTGGATATCCCAGATAAATAACATCATATTCCGACACGACACTTAGGTCATTGCTAATTGCAGGTCTTGCCGAATCATCATTCATTTCCTGATTTGCCCTACAATTATCATCGTTATAGTTTAAATCATCTGCCGTATACATATTCTCCGGGATAATTTCAAAAATGTCAGCTTCAGCTTCCTTCGCCAATACATTTGCAACTTCTCTTGTATTTCCAGTTCCTGAGAAATACACCACAGCAACCTTTTGTTCTTTTTTCTGCTCGAAATCAGCATCCTTCTCTGTCTGTCGATTTTCTACTGATAATTCCTGTTCCTCAGTATCAGATACTTCCTGATTACTAATTATCGCTTGTTCATTATCGTTTAGTGTACCCCTGTCAGAGCTACCACAGCCAACCAGACAGGCTGTGAGTATAATTCCCAGAATAATCGACAAATATTTCTTCATAAGATTACACCTCGTTCTTTATTATTTCTTTTCATCCAGCAAAATAACACCCTGTTCCGGATTTTTATCAATTGCACCAACTATCTTATGTGGAACATAAGGCTCTTCAAGATATGCTATATCTTCGGCAGTTAATTTTACATTAAATGCTCCTGCTGCGTCATCTAAATAACTTGTTTTTGTAGCCCCAATAATCGGCGATACAATCCCCTTTGCCCACTGCCATGCAATAGCAATCTGTGACATTTTGCAGTTATACTTCTCTGCAAGTTCAGCTACACGATTAACAATCTTCATATCTTCTGTTTCTGTCTTATCATATTTTCCCATGGCAACTCGATCCGTAGTTCCACGAAGAGAAACTGACTTCCACTGCGGTCTTGCCAAATGTCCGGCTGCAAGAGGACTATACGGCATTAGGGAAACGTTCATTTGCTTACAAATAGGTATCAGTTCTCTTTCGTCCTCTCTGTAAAGCAGATTATAGTGATTCTCCATTACTGAAAACTGAGTCCATCCATTTTCTTTTGCGGCAATCTGCATATTGTGGAACTGATATCCATACATCGCAGATGCTCCAAGTGCCCGAACCTTTCCTACTTTCACAAGTTCATGTAATGCTTCCATGGTTTCTTCTATCGGCGTGTCATAATCAAATCTATGAATCATATACAAATCAAGATAATCCGTTCCAAGACGTGACAAGCTACCGTCTATTTCTCTCATGATTGCCTGTCTTGATAATCGACCTTCATTAAAATATACCTTGGATGCAATCACAACCTGATTCCTTGCTATGTTTTTCTTCAGCGCTCTTCCCAAGTATTCCTCACTTGTTCCTGCTGAATATCCATTTGCAGTATCAAAAAAGTTATATCCCAAATCAAGTGCATGCTTGATAACCTTTTCGCTCTCAGCTTCATCTAAAGTCCAGTCATGTATGGTTCTGGCTTTTCCAAAGCTCATGCAGCCCACACATAATTTTGACACTTCTATATCTGTATTTCCAAGTTTACCATATTCCATAGCGCTCTCCTTATCTTAATCCAGCGTACTCTTTCTCTGATACTGCCTCACACCACTCATTGGAACAATCCACTCCCGGCACCTCAATTGCCAGATGTGAAAACCATTCATCCGAAGCTGCCCCATGCCAGTGTTTTACTTCAGCTGGAATGTTAATACAGTCACCCGGTTTCATTTCTACTGCTTCCTTTCCTTCTTCCTGATAGTAGCCCCGTCCGGCTACACATACTAAAATCTGTCCGCCACCGCTTTTTGCATGATGAATATGCCAGTTATTCCTGCATCCGGGCTCAAAAGTTACATTGAAAATGCCAACCTGCTCTGTGGATACCGGAGCAAGGTAACTTTGTCCTACAAAATATGTCGCATATGCATCATTTGGTTGCCCAATCGGAAATACCATTGATTTTGCATGTGCTCTCATACCATCGTCTTCATAAGGCAAATCACCCTCACTTGGCTGCCATACTTCCTTTGCCAGATTAAAAACTGCCCATCCCTTTGGCCAGCCTGCATAGAATGCCACATGGGTAATGATTGCCGCAATTTCTTTTTGCGTCACGCCATGGTCTTTTGCATTTTGTAAATGATATTTTAATGAAGAATCTGTTATCCCGGAAGACATTAATACAACCACCGTTATGATACTTCTTGTCTTAAGATCAATATCCTGATTATTCCAGTTTTCACCGAAAAGAATATCATCATTATAGTGTGCAAACTCCGGTGAAAATTCGTTCAGAGCATTCCTTCCTGCTGTTTGTGTAATTCTTTTCATTCCATCCACCTTCCTTACGAAATACTTTTTACCCACTCTGCAATTTCCGTCTTTGAAGCCTTATGAAATACTTTACCTTCCAATATTTTAGCATCAGGTGCAGATGGCTTAAGTTCACTCACCGTATTTCCAAATCCACTTCCACCGGAGGTTGCAAACAATACAATCTTTTTACCCGAAAAATCATAGCTCTCCAAAAAAGTATTAATAATTGTTGGTGCTACATACCACCAGATTGGGAAACCTAAGATTACCTCATCATATCCGCCAATTTGTGCATCCGTATCCGTTATTTCCGGTCTGAATTTTTTGTCACTCATCTCAACACTACTTCTGGACTTTTTATCCATCCAGTTTAAATCTGCTTTTGAATATGGTTGTTTCGGCGTGATTTCGTACAAATCCGCTTCTGCCGCCTGAGCAATCATCTCTGCTATTTTCCTTGTTGTTCCACTGGCACTAAAATATGCTACTAATTTTTTTCCCATAGGTATTCCTCCTGTTCATGCAGTTAAAATCTCATTTTACCAATTTAATCAATAAAAAATGTGTAAAGTATGTATCCCTAATACCTTACACATTCATTATATGACTTACTATTATATTATGTCTAATACCTATATCAAATTATATTCTATGCCTTAAAGGCATTGATTTCTTCTATAAATTTACTGATAGCCAACGAATATGGAATATTCCTTCTCCAGGCAATGACTGTACTTGCTGAAATTTCAGGATACAATCTTCTCTGAACAAGCAAATCCTCTCTCCAATATTTTGTAGCGCCTTCAATTGAAACCGGATATCCCAGTCCATGAGTCGCCATAACACCGGCATTCGTTCCAAGGTTGCTGATAAAAGCAATATGAAGCTTATTAAAATCCTTACCAAACCAGTTGGCAAGTTCGCTCTGCACGTTTCGTCTTTTTGGAAGAATAAGTGGTTTATCTATAAGATCATCTCTTGTAATATATTCTTTGCATGCTAACGGATCATCCGGTTTCATCCCAACAACCCAATGGTCACTGTCCATAATCCTGATATAATCCAAACCTTCTGTATTGACCGGTTCCATAAACAATCCAATGTCCACCAGTCCTTGATTCATCATATCATATACTGAATCTGCCGTTGCTGTATGTAATGCAATCTGCACCATTGGATATTTTTCCTTGTATATCTTGCAAATTTCAGCCAATGTTTCTACCGCCGCAAACTCACCACATCCGATTGAGATCGTACCTTCAATCAATTCTTCGCTCGCCTTAATTTCATCTATCATTTTTTCTTCCAAATCTATTATTTCCAAGGCTCTACGCTTTAATAGTATTCCCGCCTCCGTAAGCGTAATATTTCGATTTCCTCTTATAAAAAGTGATGTTCCAAGTTCCTCCTCCAATGCAGAAAGCTGTCTTGAAAGTGTTGGTTGTGTAATATTCAGTTGCTCTGCAGCTTTTGTAAAATTCTGTTCTTTTGCTACAGTTAAAAAATATCGCAATAGTCTAATATCCATATATACACCTTCTTTTATAAATAGTTAAATCAATATAAGTAATATGCTTGATAATAATAACTGTCGCCTATTCCAACTCAAAAAACAACTGAGCCCAATATATTATTTTAGTGTTATCCCCAGTTCATAAGCCATTATAGGATATTTTGAATTTCTTGTCATTTCGGGTGTTCCACAACCATATCCAAGCACCATTCCCATATCTTTGAAATTCAAATACCTTACCAGCGTCTTGTAATGCTCAACAAGCGCAGTCATTGTCCAGTCATCGTTATTCCATGCAACTGCAAGCAAAGCAGATTTCATGTGTTTTCTTTGGATACTTCCATTAAAAGCACAAAATCAATCTATTAAAATTTTTAACTGTGCAGACATTCCATAATAATAGAGAGGCGTTACAAATACCACCATGTCCGCGCTTAGAATGTCCTGCTTAATCTGTTCCATATCATCTTTTTGCACACATGGTCCATCATATCCGCATGAAACACATTTCTTTGCTTTCTTTGAATTTCCGAAACACTGTTTCAGGAACTCATGTCTTAACGAATGATATATTTTGTACCCTTGCCTTTTCCTTCCACTGTGATCACACCTTTTTGGCACATTTCTTTCAGCAGCTTTGTTGTCTTTGATTTACCGAAAGGTACATATGGCGCAACTTCACTGATTGGCTTCAGCATCGTCTTGCTTAAAAGTTTATAGATTATGATTTCATCTTTTGTCAGATCCGCATTTTTTTCAAATATCGGAAGCACAATTTTTATAGCATTTTCTGAAACTTCAAAATCCGGTTTTATCAAAGCTTCCGCATAGAGTTGTTTTATTCTTGTAATTCCCGTTCCGAATATCTCTACGAATCCTAATCTATAAAATACATTGGCAAGATTTCTATTTTTTAAAACAGAAAGCTTTCCAGACAGATATTCTTCCTCTGTGATTCCGGACGGCAATCCACCAGGAGAAACAATTTCGATTCGATCATCAAACATCGAAACTCTGATTTGTGAATCCACATCCCATACTCTATAAATCAGAGCATTGGCGATTGCTTCTCGAAAAGCAGCTTCCGGTATTTTCTCCATTTTCTTTCGATCAGCACCTTGTATTACTTCGTATTGATAATAGTCTCTGAATACCTCGATTGCCTTTTCATATACCTCTAAAACCGATATATTTTCAAAAGTTGATCTCTTTTGAATGATACTGATGTTTTCTCCGAATTTGACAATATCAATTCCAGGAAAATGGTTTTTGTCTGCCAAAAGCCCCGCCGCATTATTGAATCCATTTACATCGTCATATAAGTTCAATGTCTTCAGCGTGTCCTTGTCAAAATTTTCAATCCGGACAGTTTCTTTCAGCTTACGATGCAAAATTTCAAAGGACAGCTCCTGATCTTTGCAAGGCAATTCTTCAAATCGAATATTTTTTCCATCCAATACGAGCCTTGAAAACTCCAGTGTATCTACCTCTATCGTTGCTGTATCATTCCGTTTGTATGCTTTCGATTTATATAGATACGGCTTCTGTAATCCGCTTTTCACAGTAAGTTTTATCGTCTGGTCATTATTCTGTACCTCAAGCGTATAATCCGGCTGCGGTGTAATGCTGTCATTGATTTTATTTTCAATATCCAAGCAGGCTTGTTTTACATCCGGCAAACCTTTTATATTTCCATCATCATCCACTCCAAAAAGGATGGTTCCGCCATCATAATTTGAAAAGGCACTGACTGTTTTTAAAAAAGTGTTGGTAATCGTTTCCTTGAACTCTAATGTTCTTGTTTCGCGCATATCAATCGCCTCCATTTCTGTCTTATTGAATATATTATATGCAGAAACGCACAAAAAAACAATCGTATTTTTTTACGATTGCTTTTTTAATTGTTTTTAGTGTGTATTCAAAAGTATCTGTTCCTAAGCCGCAACTAAATGCCCTGCAACTTGATTTCAACACACTCTTTTTGTGTCTCTTTGTCTTTTGCAATTTTGAAATCATCACCAAGTGTAGCAGAAAAGTCGAACCCTTTCAATACGATAAAGCATAAAATATCGATGTGATAAAAAATTAATTCTTCGATATCCTAATGCTCTTAATTTTGGATTATCACAAAGTTTCAGGCTATCAGCAACATTTGCCAAACTTGTTTTTGTTGCTTCAAAGTCATTTAATAAATTTCTTGCAGCTTGCTCACTTTTCTTTTCAAACAAAAGATATGTGATAAATCTATCAAGATCCTCCTCTGCATCACTCATCAAAACAATCTTATAGTCCATACTTTGACCTCATATCTGAAATCACATGATCTGCATCCCTGAACATTCCCTGTTTTTCATCTTTCAATTATACAACTAATAGCTTCTAATTTTTTCGTCTTTTAAAATCTATTCATCATACTCATTTTTAAATGTCATAAAACAAATCTTTTTGAATATTCTCAACGGATAGCTACTGCTTTCCCACCGTCTCTTGCTTTTAATTTGTCTTCTTTAATATGCGATTCTAAAATAATCCAGGTACGTTTTGTATCTATCTTGCGTCGTCAAACAAGTATCAATATGATTTCTTCCTGCTGTACTTGGTTTTTCCCGCGTGGGGAACGACATATGCCTATCAACAATGGAGATGTCGTATGGAAATTTCAATCCACGTTCCCGCGTGGGGAACGACTCAATTGCAGGCACCGCTACTTTGGGAACTCCACATTTCAATCCACGTTCCCGCGTGGGGAACGACCAGGAAGGCCCACTAAACCAGCTTACATTATCCGATTTCAATCCACGTTCCCGCGTGGGGAACGACGATATCTCCATTTGCAAACTGCACAGCTTTAAAAATTTCAATCCACGTTCCCGCGTGGGGAACGACAGCAAAAACATATAAATTTTCCATATTTATTTACACATTTTTGTATAAATTAGTATTTTTTGCTATATAAATTTTATAAATTATATTTGTTTCATAATTTTTTATCTTTTCCTGGGTGCGAAACCTTAAGCATTTTATGATAGCTTACGCTTCGCACCTCACCTATATCATTAGTATTCCCTCTGGTTCATATGAACTTTTCACACCATAATGCTCCACTTTTGTATCGTATTTATTACCTAAATAATAAAACCTTAAACTGTCTTGCTCCTTGTCGATCAAATTAAGCAATTTGTCCTTTAGTATTAATGCCTGTGAAGCATCTACTAAACATTCAAAAACAGAATTTTGAACACGTTGTCCATAATTCACACATTCTTTAGCAACCTTCCGCAACCGGCTTCTACCAGCATTATCTTGTGTTGCAACATCATAAGTTACTAAGACCAGCATACTTGATTCTCCTTTTAAAAATTTACTATTTCCATAGGAATGGAGGATATTCCTCTAAATCTTCACGAATTGTTCTTGCCAAAAGCAATGCCTGAATATATGGAACTAATCCCCATTCAACTTTTTCTTTTAAGTAGGGATGCGTTATCTTTTCCTTTTTATGATTTTGCCATGCTGATAAAAATACTTTTCTTCCTTTATCATTTAGCAATACAGCCCCATCATCATGTTTGGTAAAACAGTCCTTTTGAAGTGCCTTTGTATTAATCAATGTCAAGACAAAACGATCTGCTAAAATGCCTCTAAACTCCTCCAGCAAATCCAATGACAGCGATTTTCTCCCTGGTCTGTCTCCATGCATAAATCCTACATATGGATCAAGTCCAACGCTCCTTAACGCATTTGCACAATCATTTCCCACAATGGTATATGCAAAAGATAATACAGCATTTACTCTATCTAATGGCGGTCTTCTGTTTCTTATATCAAATTGAAAATCTTCTTTTTGATTTATGATCATTTCATTAAAAACAGAAAAATATCGTGCTGCCAACTGTCCCTCAATCCCTCTAAGATTCTCCATTGAATCACACTCTGTAATGGATGTCATTCCTGCCTGAAGTTCCTGTGAAATCTTTTTTAGTGCCTCTATATCAACTCTTGCAGCATGATCTCTAATCGTTCTTTCAATGCTCCATCTGCAATTGTAGACTTTTCCCAGAATCATGTTTTTTGCAAATAATAAACTTCTTTCTTCACAATCAGAAATTCTATATTGTTCTTTTCGCAGTAAAACATTTCCCTGTTCTTCTCCCATTGTTCTTGCAAGGAATTTCCCATAAGGAGTAAAAAAGGATAATGCGACATTTCTGACTGCACATGCGCCCATCAAGGCAGGTGAAGCACCTTTATATGAAAAGCATAAAATATTTTCCAATGTATGAAGTGGGAAACGCGCAAGAATATCTTTACCGGACATAATAACAACATTCTCTCCGTCTAGTATCATATAGGAATCCTCTGAAATAACAAACAAAGTATTTAATAATTTTCTCATGAATCATTATCCTCAAATATATGCTTTTTTAGATATGTGCTTACATTTTCACTCTTATCTAATGCTGGCAAACAAATATCTTTTAATGAACACGCTTTACACTTTTTTGACTGTTTTACTTTAGGTGTATATCCTTTTTCCATTAACTGATGCATTTCCAGTAACATCTTCTTTACATCACTTCGCATCTGTTCCGTAAAGATAATTTTAGTACGCCTTCGATTTTCTCCATAAAACAAATATCCTTCTTTGATTTCGGTGAGATACTGTTCCTCCAAGCACATTGCCTGCAGACATAGCTGCGATTCATCTTCCTGACCATCTTTGGGCTCTCCGCGTTTATATTCCACCGGGACAATATTCCACATCCCTTCATAATTATGCAGGCTGATTCCATCCTTGGACCTATGAAACTCAACAATATCGCATTGTCCTGCGACTCCCAGCTTTCTGGAACTGACGCGTAAATTGTGGGCCGTTAAAATATCTCCTCGGAGTTCGAATAAATCATCCTGATGTGCACGCTTATGCATTAATTCTCCTGATGTTGTGCTGTAATTTTCTGCCCACTGCTGCTCAATATGAATAAGTGCCCATTGTCTTCTGCAAAACGCAAAATGCTGTATTCCTGAAAGCATAAGATAATCTTCTTCATTATATTCCATTTATAATCTCCGGTTCTAATCCCTCTAATGGATTTACCTGAATCACAAAGTCATCAATTGAAGCTGGAAACGCCACATCATCTTTAAGTGAAATCTCCAGTGACTTATGTACTTTAGCCGATGAATATTGTCCTATCTCATTATTATGCTTCCACCAATACACTTTAACTACCTCCATACTTCCATCAGGTCTGGCAGAAGAACTATCATTTATAAACAATGTTCTCAGGCATTCTTTGATTTTTTCAGCATCCTCCTGGGTAAAGCCTGTTTTTTCTGCAAGCTGCACATTTATAGAGCCTTTTATTACATACAGACCAAAATCCACCATATGTTTCGTTCCCATTGTATCAGAACCTTTTTTGTCTCCTGATTCCCCACTCACGCTCTTCGTAATCTGCATACTGTTTACATCAATTGGTCCTACACTTATTGCCTGATGAATAGAAACAGGTCCTCTGACACCCACAGAAACACCTTCGCCCTTTGCCTTTCCTTTATATGCGAAAACCTGACCGAAGCTTCTTACATCTATCCACTCTTTGCAGGCTTTTTGTGCATATTCATCAGTTGACTTATAATCAGTAATCGTTGCATCTGCTCTTGCCCTTAAAGAATCATATCCATCATTACATCTATCATTAGACTGTACAAATATTTTCTCACCCATATCCTGAAGGCGATTTCTGATTTTTCTTTTTATGCATACATCTGATATTTCGCCATTTCCTGCATATGTGGTTCTTGGTCTGTTTCCATTTAATGGATCTCCATTTGGATTTGCATGGTCAACTGTTACAATTACTGCAAAATCAATTTTGTTTTTTAAAGTGTTCATACTATTCTTCCTTCTTTACCTCTATACTGCCTTTACCTTTTCTTAAATCTCTTCGCTGCTGATAATATCCCAGTAAATAAGCTGCCGCCAGAGATTTATTCATTGTTTTTAAATCCTCTTCTTTAAAAAGACACATAATTTCTTCTATTATATTTTCGTAAAAATTTCTTCTTCCAGGCTGCATTCTTTCCAAATATGGGATTAACGCCGTTTGTATATTCTTCCATGTAGTAAACGGTCTGGTAACAAAAGCCCCCTGCAATCTGGCAGCATTCGTAATCCTATCTGTGGAATTATTCATAGCAACCTTCTCCGCCACCTCTGCAACTGCGAGCAGTCTCCCAAAAAGATAATTTCTTTCATCACAATTTTTATCCAGTTCCATTGATACATTTCCTTTCTCTGCCTTAATCATCGCGCAGGCAGTTGATAATACTCTTTCATAATTCAGTTTACTATATGCCATTGGATTTGCCGCTTTACATACGATTGCATGTACAAGATCCTTAGAAATCGGTTTTCCATCTAAAATGCAATAATAAATTCTTTGTACCTGTTCTTTTAATACTTTATCAGGAACTTCTACATATTGTCCCTGCTCTGTTCCCAGTGCAAACCTTACAATTTCATTCGCATTTGGCGTTCTTATAATTTCACATGGCTTTCCATCTGAAGAAGATCTGCCAAAATACCAACTGCATTTTGTATTCCAATCAGTTAGTCTTTTCCTGAAAAATGAAAATTTTAATTCGTTGTAATAAATAACCGACAGTCTCCCTGTTGTTGCAGCATCCAAACCAATTATGACGATATCATCACTATCTTCCAAGCCCTGTGTCTTTCCCTGTATTGCTTCATAAAGTTTTAGCTTATACTGTTCCTCTGTATTAGAGCTTTCATCCTCAATGTCTAATTCTCCAAAATCCTCATCAAAATATGGCACATCCTTTCCCTTAGGATTCCAGCATATGTAAGTTCTTTTATCCTGCGTTCCGATGGTAACTCCCTGTTTGGCAGCAAGCCATGTCAAGGCACTATGTGCTTTTTGTGATGCCTCGTAACTGATTGTACACGCCTCCTGTGCCTTTTCAAATCTGCCACGATAGGTAAAATTACTATTATCATTTGCCGAAATCAGCTTTGCCCCATAATTAGCCGGAATGATTCCCTTTGGATGGTTATTTGTGGTTGTTGCCATTTCACCTGTAATCTGGCATATATCTTTTTCCCCTTCTAATGAAGAAAGATAATATTTCGTATATGCCTCCATAAGTGACTGATCTCTCCAAGTCTCTTTTATCTCTTTGGGGTTATCAGATAAAATAATATATCTCACCATTACTTTTTCATATGGTTGTCCTGATATTTTATCTTCACATAAATAACCTTTTTCATTTATATTCAAAATACCAGCTGCAATTAAATCTTTTATCACTTCCTTTTTTTGCAAATATAAAAGAATTATATGTTCTTTCTTATGAGAATTGGCTGATTCATCCCACTTTTTTAATTGTGTCAAAAAGGCTTCGTTTTTATTGTGTACATTTCTTTTTATTTTCTCATCTTCCACATATTGCTCATAATCACCTGCGATATAGGACAATGTATCACTTAATACATGAGGTGCGATTCCACTTGAACGAGAAGCTGAGGATTCTGTTACAGGAATCAGAATTTTTGAATCTTCCTTATCTATCTTATTGGCACTGCAAAACTCACCTTTTTCATTTAAAATGATTTCAAGCTGAGAATTAACTGTCATATGAGCTATAACCGACAGTGTTACCCCTGATTCAATTTTTCCTGCAACGCACCTATTATTTTCATAAGTCTGATACAGCATATTCATCCAAGACATTCATTTTCCACCTCCAATTCAGTTTTTTTCATCATTTGCTCTGCCGTTTCAAAATTCTGATACTTATTCTCAAATTTTTTCATTTCCATATTTCTTACTGTTTTATGGATACACTCGCTTGGTAAACAATAATCAATAATTCCCTTTTTCATAATCGGATTCCAGAAGTTTACTGTCATTTTACCTTTTGTTTCCTCAGAATACGCCTCATCAGGATAAGTTATCCCATGGTACATTAATCCAAATGACAGCTCATCAATATTGTCATAAAATCCCTCACCCTCTCCGAAATTGCAAGGTTCTACATAAGCCTGACATTCTCTACAACCAAGAAAAATATCGCGTCTTCCGCCCTTTATTATCATTCTTTTAGCTATATTATGATGCTTGTTCTCATTACGATCTGATTCTAATTCTGGTCTGTTTTCATTCCAGATAAAATGTGCTTTTACCTGATATCTGCAATCTTTTAAATACGTATAATATGACAAATCATTCTTGTTTGAATTGTACTTAATTGGTCTGATTCCCTTTGTTTCTGTCTGGATTGGATTCAGAACCCTTATCTTGTCAATAATCCAAATGATAGTCGGTTTCCAGTAAACGCTTTGCATTACTCCTTTCATTGCTTCATAGGTTGGTACCTGATATGTGAATTTTTCACCCCCCACTCTTGTCAACGGTTCTGAGAAAAGCCCGTAATCTCCATATACCTCAAATTCTACAAAATTGTCATGCACTTTATTACCTCCTCCTAAAAAATATAATTATCTTCATCAAATCCGATTTCCGTATAATACTGATCACTCAATTCATAGAAAAGCGCCTGTCTGTTATTATTTTCATACACTGGAATAATGGCACCATTGTCTATCCAGTTAGAAAGTTTATTTTTCCATATTCTAATAGAATAATTTTTAGCTTCATTGAGTTTCTTTTTCAAATATGCCAGGTCATACCTTGCTTTTTCAGAACATAAGTCAGCTATTATCTCTTTTCCTTCCTTATATGGTGTAATAACATCCAGACACTCAGAGTCAAATACCTGATAACATTTTCCAGCCGTCAAAAAAGCCTGTTGTGTAAAAAAATCCGATTTCTTTCTATCTTGAAAATTCGTTGACAATAAATTCAAAATTGTAGTTTCTGTTTGTACTTCTGATATCGAAACTTCATAATCCAGTTTTTTGTCCTGTAAATAAGAACAAAATAATGATTCATAATAAAATTGAATACTTTTATCACTAAGGATATCAAAGTCAAATCTTTCCGGATGATTCTTATATGCCTCCAGCAAACTCTCCGCGCTTTTTTGTGCTTCCTTTATTTCTGGGAGTCTGGCTAAATCCTCCTCCTGCATTTTTACTATATAGGCATCGCATGTTTTTCCATATTCAAAGCTTCTGTTACAACGTCCAAAAGCCTGTACAATATTATCAATTCCAGCCAGAGAACGAATAACTGATTCGAAAGAGAAATCAATCCCAGCCTCTACTAATTGGGTGGATATACATATAACCTTCTGTTCTGAGGCTGCCTTTAAGCATTCATTTATTTCCTGCAATACATCCCGCCGATGTTGTAAACACATTGCCGTAGATAAATGAAAAATATGCAGCTCCTCACTTGCATTATATCGCAATGATTGATATAAACTCTTTGCCTGTTTTTTGGTATTACAAATAATTAAAAGTGAATGTATTCTTTCTATTTTATCCATACAGAACTCTACAATTTCTGTATTGGTCATACCAGAGGAAGTAGCTATATTCCTGACATTTACACGTTTAAATACATTTTTTCTTTCATCAGTTTGTCTGATCATTTGAACCGGTTCGGTATATCTGATAGGATAAATTCCATTTTCAAAAGCAGGTTGTGTGGCTGAACATAACACTATCGTTGTATGGAAATAATTATTCAAAAAATTAACTGCCATATCAAAGATATGCGTATTTCGCAAAGGAATACTCTGTGCCTCATCAATAACGATAACGCTATTAGCCAATGCACTGAATTTCATTACATAACTGGTTTTCTCAGAAAACATATTCATCAGTAATTGATACAATGTTGTTATAATAATAGGTTCATTCCAGAAATCAGTTAATAACTGTGACTGGTTCAACCTTTCTTCTGTATCCGTTGTCTGCACAATATTGGAATGGTATTCTCCTATGGCTTCTTCTGTTTTCGTGTATTTCTTTATTTCTTCTGCGTTCTGTTCCAATACGCTTAATAATGGAATTACAAAAATTACTCTTTGCTTTTTTTCCATATTGGCAATTGTATATGAATACCGCATCGTACTTAATGTTTTGCCGGCACCAGTTTGTACCGAAAGCTTATAAATACCATTTCCATTTCTGGCAAATGCTTTACATTCATTTGAAATCAATTGACGTTCCACATTAATTTGATTTTTGTCTGCTTCTGCCTGTTTTTTTAGTAATAAATTTTCCATAAATCTAAGCTGTTTCTCCCAAAACGTAGAAGAAACCAACTTACTCTCATGCCTGATGTTCTGCATAAATTCTGCTGTATCAATTCTATCTCCATACATGACACAAGATGTAAGCATTCTTGTAAGCATTCCCCACAGATAATGCAATTCTATTCTAGGATCGTACTTTTCATTCTTATATTCTGATTTATACCATTCCTTACTCTCCTGAACCACCTTATTATAGAATGACTCTATTTCCAAAGTTGCTTTCTGGAACTCAGCTTCTATTTGCTCTTTTGAAAAGCTGTCTTCGTATAGCCGTTCTATTACTTGTTCATACTGTATGATCTCTTTATCATAAAATAGGCGGTGTTCAAATCCATTTACTTCTCTGATATTAAATGCATCAAACAATCCATGATGTGCTCCAATTGCATAAGCAATCAATTCACTTGTGAATTTTTCAAACTTTGAATTACCCATATTATGATATTTTTCTAAAATAAAGATCACTCCTGCAAATGTGTGATTTACACTTCCGCGTTTCACATTCTGACCTGATACTGTACTATTTAAATATTTTTCAAAATTGTCAGTCAGTTTTCCAATATCATGCAACCAACATGCTAAACGAATTGTATGTTTAAACTCATCCGTGTTGATTCTCTCCAGCGCATAGTTAGCTGTATTTTCACAATGTTCTTTAAGCCCTTGCACTCTTTCTGGAATTTCATTTGTTTTATGTGCATATATCATAAAAGTTATCCCCCTACCATACTAATGATAGCTCTCTTTCAAAATCAGTTCAATATATTTTATGAATAAATATTCTATTGCTTTTTTATAGATTTTATACTAAAATAATTGAGTCAGCATATGCTGTGGATTGAAATAATATTTTTTAGGAATACACTTCGTAATGAAGTGTATTTTTAATTTATGCATTCTCTTAAGTTCGCTAGTGCAACGAGCTTACTATTTCATTCCTCTATTTTTATTGTATTATAATAACACTTTATAATCTATATAATATCACATGAGAGAGATAATACCAATGATAACACAAAACGCTCTGATCTACTCAGAGCGTTTCCCTACATTCATTCTTTATTCAATTTCCGTAACCAGCACTCTCAGTACTTCTATCACTTTCTGCATTTCGTACACATTCGCATATTCTTTGCAGGAATGTACATTATTCATGGAATTTGCAATGACTAAGCCTTTGATTCCATGTTGGCTGAATACGTTATTGTCGCTTCCACCGAAGGTCTTGATGAGTTTTGGTTCTACGTCACACAGTCCGCAGGCTGCTACATATCGGCTTATGATGGATTCTTCTGTTGATGTTTCGTATGCCTGTATGTCAATCTGCTGTGTCCAGTCCAAGGCTGCGCCATATTTTTCAGCACTGTTTTGGAAAGTGTCACGATATTGCTGTGCTGTAGCGAGTGCTTTTTCATGATTCAAGCTTCTGATCTCACCTCGGATGTTACAGGATGATGGCACGATATTGATACCTTCGCCACCGTTGATCAGTCCGATATTGGCGGTTGTTTCCTTATCAATATGTCCCTGTGGCAGTGCGGCTATCGCTTCACAGGCTGCCTTGATGGAGTGAATACCTGCCTCAGGGTTAAATCCTGCATGGGATGCTTTGCCCTGTACATTAGCCTGAAATGACAATATGGTAGGCGCTGCATAAGCTGCAATTCCGATCTCACCACTTAAATCCAGTACCAATGCCTCCTTAGAAACTATCTGGTCATATTGATATGCTTTTGCTCCTACACAATACAGTTCTTCGCCTGTTGTGAAAAGTAATTCGATATCTCTATGTTCTACTGCATTTTGGTTCAGATATTTTATCAGCTCGTAGATCTCTACAACACCAGAAAGGTCATCGGCTCCGAGAACAGTCGTACCATCGCTGGTCACATCACCATTTTCATGGAATACTGCCTTTTTCCCATATGCCGGCATCACAGTATCCATGTGCGCTGCCAGAAGAATTGGTTCCATTCCATTGCCTTTTACATAGCCGTGCAAGTTGCCTGCTGTGGAACCTGTTGTTGCTGCACTGTCATCTTCTGTCAGTTCCACACCGATTTCTTTGAAAAGGGCAATGATGTAGTCTGCCATGTTTCGTTCCTTCAAAGAAGGAGAATCTATGGCTGCCAGTTTTGCAAAGTTGTCTTTTATTTTCTCTATTTCTACCATGATATTCAAGCCTCTCACATTATTTTGAACCCAATGAGCATGCGCAGCCGCATTGTGGTGCTTCTTCCACTTTGGTAAGTGATTCTGCTCCCAGTTCATACCAGGTAGGGTCCAGATCAAATCTGCGATTGTTACTCAGGTAGATAGGATGAGTCGGATCTTCGGACAGATATGCTCTCTCTGTTGGAACCTTCCACTGTGCATCCAAGTCGATTTCAGGAATTACTCTGTCGTAGTGGGTGCTTGGGCGGAACAATTTCTGTTCCAGATCTGCCTGTCCCTGCTTTATGATCGCATTAAAATCAGTATTGTGTGCAAAAGCCGGGATCTGATACAAATCTTTCAGATACTCGGAGACATTCTTCAAATCCTGTATTCTGTATTTTACCGGTTCAAAATATCTGGAATATAAGATGTCGAATCTTACCAGTGAAACATAGAGTGCTACATCTGCCTGGGTCACAAAATCTCCTGCAAGGAATCTGCTTTCACTTAAATCTGCTTCTAATTGTTCTAGTGTTCCATAGAATCTGTGCGCACTTTCAATATATTTCTCCAAATCTACAGCATTGAGCATTTCACTGACCGCATCTGTAATATTCGCCTTAACGAAATCTGATACCTCTGCTGCCTGCTTTTTATTTGCCACTGGAGACAGGTCTGGTCCATCGGGCAGATTACCAATCTCTTCAATAATTGCCTGATAGTCCTCTTCTCTGGTATCTGCAAGAGTTGGTAACTTGGACGGATCTTTTCTGGTCGGTAGTTCTTCCTCGGTATACTTTGCGATCTCTGTACTTGGAATCGCATGAATCTTTTCATAGATTATTGCATCTTCCTGATTATTTATGACATCTGTGTCACTTCTTGCTGTTCCTGCATCTGTTTCCACCTTTAATTTATTAGCAGGATCTTTGGATAAAGAAGAACGGTCTACGGATTCTCCCCAGTATTTTGCAAAATCAATCTGTTTCAGGAATCGGTAATTGAAAGATCTCTGTGCACTTCCTTCTACATTAACAGGAGGTACTGCGAAATCTGCAAAGAATGTATTATTCTTAAATGCAGGTATCTCCCACAGTTCTCTTGCATATCCCCACAAATTCTTATAGGTATAGAGCGGATGCTTCGTCTCTCCTAACTGAAATGTATAGCGAATATCCAGTCTGGCAAGCGTTACATACAGTCTGATATCAGAATCTGTCACATAATCACCAAACAGGAATCTTCTTGTTTCCAGTCTTTTCTCCAGTCTGGCCATTGCTGCATAGAAGGTATTCACACCATCTAAATGTCCCTCATTACTTCTGGAAAAGGAGCTTCTGTATACTGCATTATTGATATTATCAAATAACCACAGGTTCATCTTGTCGATTTCATCTCTCAGCTCTACTGGGTACAGCTCTGGAGCACCTTTCTTATGCCATGGTCTGAAATTGACTTCCAGATAGTTGGTAAGCCAGTTATAATCGTTGTTTACAACTTTGCCTGTTTTCGTATCGATCAATGCTGGTACAGTGGTTCTTCCCTGATAGTCCTCGTCTGCACGATAATAGGCTTCTGAAAGGAACTGATCTCCCAATACAGGGTCTACATTGTTCTCATTATATACATATTCCCATCCGAGATTCTTCTCATGGTGAGCCTGACTGACCATATTTACGGATATCTGGTCTTCGAGTCCTTCCAGCTCTCTTACGATGGATGCACGATTAGACCAATGACACAATTTCGCCCATATCAGACGATATCTCTGATTGCCCTCCGCCTTCAGGTCATTCTCCCCATCCCCAAAAGGTGTTGTAAAATGATTGGGCTGTCTTCTGAAATATCCATTTACATCTATTTCCGAAACCGTCTCCCTGGGTCTTACCCTTATCTTCCTTCCATTCACTATCTCATAATCATATTTCTCTATACTCATATTATAATCTCCCTATATGATATACTCCGGTTCTCTTTCCAGAGTATGCATTTTCTCCAGAAATTCTTTCGTTCTTTCATTCTTAGGCTCTTTGAATACCTGTTTGGGTGTGCCGTCTTCTACAATCACACCTTTATCCACGAAGATAACACGATTTGATACATTTCTGACAAAAGCCATTTCATGAGAAACCAGAATCATGGTAAGTCCTTCTGCTGCGATCTGTTTGATAACTTCCAGTACTTCTCCTACCATCTCGGGATCAAGTGCGGAGGTCGGCTCATCCAGAAGCAGAAGCTGTGGGCGCATTGCCAATGCTCTGGCGATTGCGACTCTTTGTCTTTGTCCACCGGAGAGATGTCTTGGATAGTGGTTTGCCCAATTTATCATGCCGACTCTTCTCAACTCTTCCAGAGCAATCTTCTTGGCTTCTTCCTTAGACTTCTTCTGAACCACAATCAGTCCTTCTTCTACATTTTCAAGGGCTGTCTTTCTTTCAAAAAGATTAAAGGACTGAAATACCATTCCTGTATTCTGTCTTAATTCCAGAATATCTTTTTTATTCTTTTTATTAGACAGGTCTATCTCTTTTCCATTGATTACGATGCTGCCTTTTTCAGGTATCTCCAGCTGGTTGATGCAGCGAAGTATGGTAGATTTACCTGTACCGGAGGGGCCGATAATACCGATTACATTGCCTTTTTCAATAGACAGGTTGATACCGTTGAGGACAACATTATCCTTATATTTCTTATGAAGGTCTTTGATTTCAATAAAGCTCATAGTCTCTCTCCTATCTATCAGATTTCGTTTTCACCGGCAAAGTTCTCTACCTGATCGGGTATTGCCAGCTTCTTCTCTGTAAATTTCAGAATCTGCTCTATAATTACAGTCACAATCCAGTAAATGATTGCCAGTGAGCAGTATACTTCAAAATATCTGTAATTTCTTCCACCGATAATCTTACCTTGTGCTGTGATTTCTACAACTGCACAGGTAAAAGCCAGTGACGTACCTTTGATTGCGGAAATCAATGAATTTCCAATGGTGGGAAGTGCTACGGTAAGTGCCTCTGGAATAATAATTCTTCGAAGAGTCTGTCCATAGGTCATTCCCAATGCATGTGCTGCTTCTACCTGCCCTTTATCTACACTTAATAATGCGGAGCGGATCATCTCGGAACTGAAAGCCGATGAGTTCAGTCCAAGTGCAAGTACTGCATATACGAATCCGGGAATATTGGCAACTGCCAGGTTTGTTCCGTATTTTGCATTGATGTATTTAAAAAACATGGGAACTCCAAAATATACAATATAGAGTTGTACCAGAACCGGGGTTCCTCTTAGAATAGATACGAATAAGCCGGCGATCTGTTTCAGTACCGGTATCTGCTTGATTTTAATGATTGCAAGTATCAGTCCGAGTACCAAGCCTATGATCATTGCCAGAAAAGCCAGTTCCAATGTCACTGGCAATTTCAACAGAAGTTCGGGAATATTTGTAAAAACCTGTTTAAAATCAAATAGTTTAGTCATTTGTTCATCCTTCTTTATCTAAAAACTTTTCAACCAGAACGCAGCTGAATCCTAATTTGTTTCTATGTTCTTCTTTATCCTTGGAATCCTGCTTGCGTGGTGGATGATTCTCATATATCTCAGGATCTACTCCCGGAACCAGTTTGTATCCACATCTTTCATAGAAGCCTGCTGCACGATCCTGTGAGTTAATCACGATATGCTGATATCCTCTCTCTACAATCCACTTCTCAGCTTCTGCAATCAGGATATGTCCTACGCCGCTTTTCTGTCTTTCACGAACGACGCATACACGTCCTATCTTACCGATATCCTCTCTTGGATACGTAATTCTACAGCCTGCAACAGGCTTATGGTCTTCGATGATCACGATTGCTTCCAGTTCTTCCTTCGGCTCATCATGTCCAAACTCTACTTCAATTGGAATATTCTGGCCATATACAAAAGCGTCCGTTCTGATATAGTCATAGGCTTTATAGAGCCATTCCTTTGCTGTTCCTTTTTCTATTCTGTATATTTCCATAATATTCCACTTTCCTTTCGCCTTATTTCCTAGTTTGGTGTTGCCTTTAAATCATCATCTGCCGGGCTTGTATCCTTACCAAAATATTTTGTCAGGATTTCTGCCAGTGTACCGTCATTCTTGATTTCAATCAGAGCTTTATCCACATCTTCTCTCAGTGCAGCGCCCTTCTCATCCTTTGCAAAAAGGAAATAAGTACTGTTATGTGGGCTGATAAATTCCTGTGTATCTGCATCAATGGTATTTCCTACAAGTTCATCTTCCAGACCAAACTGACCGATCAAAGTATCAAGAATAGGTCCATCATCAATCGCTACATCTGTCTTACCATCTGCGATATTTTGGAACTTAATCTGAAAATCAGACTCTGAATAGATAATATTGATCTGATGGTCAGGATTCTCTTCATTCCATTTCTCCAAAGCCAATGCCTTGTTGCTGCCTGCGCCTACCTCGATCTTATAACCTCTGTCTGCGATATCCTGTAAACCTGTCAATGGTTCATCATCTTTTCTCTGGATATATACGTCATATCCTGTCTTGTATGGTAAGCTGTAGTAATAAAGCTCTCCTCTTTCGTCTCTCCATGCATAGTTGTTTACTGCCAGATCATAAAGGCCACCGGTCAATCCTGTCAGAGGATCGTCAGCCTTAATGATATCCAGTTCGTACTGTGGAAGTTTCTCGAAGATTGCCTTCAAAATCTCAATGTCGCTTCCCCCGATTTCATTATTCTCATCTACTACCATGTACGGTGCAGGGCTTCCCTTGGTTGCCACGGTTACTTTGGTTACGCCTGCTGCTGAATCTGTGCCAGAAGAAGTGGAACCGCATCCTGTTAAACTTCCAAATAATACTGCTGTTACTCCGATAGTTGCTATCACTCTATTCAAAATTCTGTTTTTCATACTCTACTCCTCCGCATATATCTGTTTTTATAAAAGGTCTTTTAAAGGGTTAATGGATGCATCTACTGATAATATGCCATTCTTTGGATTTCTATCGTCCCAATTTGGACTGTTCCATATAGTTGTGGAAATCTCACTTGCATATTCTTCATAAGTCTCTCCAGCCGGATGTCTCAGGAACATTTCATCAGGTGTCTTGCTTAATTTTCTTCTTTCTCCATCATCTGCCCACAGTTTGTCGAAATCTACCTTGGTAAGGATTCTTTCATTATAACTTTTGAAGAAATTACCGTCTTTTCTGATACCATTAAGTGCCAGTGTCTTTGCATTGCTGTTATTATGAAAAGCCGGGATTGTGTTCAATTCCCTTAAATATCCCCATATGTTCTTGTAATCCTTGACAGGCTTCTTCACAGGTCCTACATTGTGGTAGTAGCTGACATCCCATCTGACTAAAGTAACATATGCTCTTACGTCACTGTCTGTTATGTAATCACCGAAGAGGAAACGGTTTGTTTCCAGCCTCTTGTCTAATTTTTCCAAAGAATCATAGAAATCTTCATATGCTTCATCATATGCTTCCGGTGACTGGCAAAAAGCCATTCGATAATGTCCGTTGTTGATATGTGGGAATAACCAGTCATTGAATTCATCAATTTCCTTTCTGAATTTCTTAGGATACAGATCAGGTGCATCTGCCGGTTGGAATGGTCTGAACTGTACTTCCAGATAATTGGTCAATCTATGGTAATCATTGTTGACTGCTTTTTTCTCCACGATATCTACCAATGTAGGTGTTGTGGCTCTTCCTGTAAAATCAGGCTTCGCTCTCTTATAAAATTCACTCAGGAAATATGCTCCTGTAATCGGATCTCTGTGCTCCGGCTTATCTCCAAAGCCATGTCCGTATACATTGGTCTGTCCTGATCTGGTTACTAACTGATCCTGAATAACGTTCTGCAATCCTAAAAGATCTCTGACAATTACCGGTCTGTTTGACCAGTTACAGCCTACCGCCCAGTAGATTGCATATCTGTCTGCTTCTGCTTTCAGATTGCCTTCTTTATCACCAAAAGGCTGAATAAATGCATTGGGCTGGCGGATAAAAGCTCCCGTCTCGTCAATCTCACTGATTGTTTCATTCGGTCTTGGATCAACTCCCACCTCTTCTGCATGCGCTCTTGCTTCCTCATCTGTATATGCATTTAATAAATCCTCTGCACTTGTATAATCAACTCCACAGCATCCCATTCTATTTACTCTCCTTTTCTATCCTTTTATTCTCCACTAATTCGGTAGGTTTTCTATGCATTGATAATAGCATACACATATTCATTCGTCAATTCATTAATTCTTTTGATTGGTTATAACTTTTACTTATAGCAAAAAGAAGCCGGGCATTATGCTCGACTTCTCATTTCTATTATTCATTATAATCTGATGAAAGCTGCAGATTGTGGCTGCACACTGACTACTTTTCCATCACTCTCTACTGCACCGCCAAACTGATAAAGTACTTCTCCAAGCTTATCTTCATAAGGGAACTGTACTTTCTGATCAGATGGATTGATCACCACCAGAATCTTCTCCTGTCCGCTGCTTCTGACATAAGCCAGAGGATATGTCCCATGTTTTGCATATACAAAGTTGATCTCGCCTTTGTTCAGCAACGCTTCATGTGCTTTTCTAACAGCAATCAGCTTCCTGATCTCGTGATACAGAGAATCCTTATCTTCTGTCTGCTTCTCAACAGTTGGTCTGTCTGCACTGCTATCCTGTTGGATATATAGCTTCTGAGCACTTGCAGTACTGAAGCCTGCATTCACTCCATCATCCCACTGCATAGGAGAACGTGAACCTGTTCTGCTATAACCACCTTCTACAGACGTAAGACCTTCCACATAACGCATGCCAATCTCATCGCCATAGTAGATAAAAGGCGCACCAGGCATGGACAGCAGGAATGCAAAAGCAACTTTTAACTCGTCTCCGTGCAAGCCCCTTGCCAATCTGTCCATATCATGATTACCGGAAGGAATACAGATGAGTCCTTTCTTCTCTGATTTCTCATAATTCTCAATATATTTCTCTACGAAGGCAGCTACATCGCCTTTTCCTCTGGATGAGAAGAAAGGTTCTTCGCAGCGGAACAGATCATTATAATGTGATGGTCCAAAATGTAACAGGAAGTCCATATGGAAACCACCCTGCAAGGACTTGTCCGGTTCTCCCCATTCGGAAACCATTGCTGCATGTGGAAATTCCTGATCAAGGAACTCTCTGACATTCTGCCACAGGCGAATCGTGCCTTTTCCCTCAGGGTCATTCTTCACCAGAGAGCCAGCCATATCTACACGGAAACCGTCACAGCCCATCTTCAGCCAGAAACGCATAACGTCCTTCATGGCTTCCAGCGTAGCCTTTGGACCTTCATCATCCATGGACTGCTGCCAGGGGCGATCCTGCTCATAATATCCATAATTCAGTGCCGGCTGGTGAGAGAAGAAATTCACAACACAGGAACCGTCTCTATCTGATATGCCTCTGATGCATCCGATGCCTTTTGGCTCTTCCCAGATGTTATCTGTCCAGATATATCTGTCTGTATATGCATTCTTCTCAGCTTTCATGGATTCCCTGAACCACTTATGTGTCACCGCTGTATGCCCCGGCACAAGATCAAGAATGACATGCATTCCTTTGGCATGCGCTTCTCTGAACAGGTTTGCCAGATCTTCATTCGTACCATACCTGGGCGCTACTGTATAATAGTCCTCCACATCATATCCAGCATCTCCAAAAGGCGACTGGAAGCATGGATTGATCCATATTGCGTTACAGCCTAATCCCTTGATATAATCCAGTCTCCTGGTAATACCATTGATGTCTCCAATTCCATCTGCATTTGTGTCCTGAAAAGACTGTGGATAAATTTCATAAAAGATTGCATCATCCAGCCATTCAGGTTGTTTTCTTGTGTTGTTCATATTCGTTTATCCTTTCTTTAATGAATTTATTGTAATTTGTTAATCAGTTTCCGATATACCCTCTCTATCATCCATGGTTCTGAGCACGCCTTCAGAGCTTCATCAGGAGTAAACCACTTCACACCGCTGTTCTCATCCGGTTTGATACGAAGGACTTCCTCTTCATCTGCTTCCAACAGATAGGTCACATTCAGATGAAGATGCGAAGGGACATATTTTCCTCTCTTTTCATGACCGTCTACTGTCAAAATCTCCAGGGAGAAGATATCCTCAGAAAGCACTTTAATGTTCTGCACTCCTGTCTCCTCCTGCACTTCTCTGACTGCTACCTGTAACAGATTGGCCTTACCATCTGCATGTCCACCGGTCCAGGACCATGAATGATATATATTATGATAAATCATCAGTATCTTGGTATGATTCTGATTCAATACCCAGGCTGATGCTGAGAAATGAGCCACCTGATTGCTCCTGTCAAGAATATCAGGCTGTGTCTCCAACAATTTTAACATGACCCGTCTGTCATTTTCTTCCTGTTCATTATAAGGCTGATAGTGCTGTATTGCCTGTATGAGCGTCTGCATATTTTATTCCCCCTCTATGCCTTTTCCAGCTTCTTCATCTGTCCAAACTCTACCCATGCCATAATAGCAGTCACAACTGCTGCCAATCCATCCGCTATCGGTCCTGCGTATAAGATTCCATCGATTCCCATAAATAATGGCAGCAGGATGACTAATGGTAAAAGAAACAGAATCTGTCTCGTCAATGAGAGGAAAATGCCTTTTACCGGCTTACCAATGGAAGTAAAGAATGTCGATGTAATCGGCTGCATGAAATTCACCCAGGTAAAGAATAAGAATACTCTGAAATAGCTGATTCCAAACTGATAATATTCCGTGGAACCTTCGCCAAACAATCCGATAATCTGTCTGGGGAATAGCTGGAATAATATGAACGAAATAGCCGAGATACTGCCTCCTGCCACAGACGCAAGCCAGTATGCCTTACGCACTCTGTCATATTGTCTGGCTCCATAGTTAAAGCTCTCTATCGGCTGACTGCCCTGTCCGATTCCTATAACAATAGAGAAGAAGACCTGATTCACCTTCATAACGATACCAGCGCAGGCAATGGGAATTGCTTCTCCATATATGGACAATGCCCCATAGTGCTTCAATGAATTATTCAACACAATCTGTACAACCATCATTGCAAGCTGATTAAAGAAGGAAGCTGCTCCGATAGATGCAATTTTACCTGTATATTCCATGTTCACAATCAGGTGCTTCTTTTCCAGGGGAACAGTCTTAAAATGGTACAGATAACAGATTACAATTACTGCTGATATCACCTGTCCGATTACTGTGGCAAGGGCTGCTCCCGCCATGCCCATCTGAAAGACCATAACGAACAAGGCATCCAATACTGTATTGATGATTGCACCAGTCAGGTTACAGATCATAGTCATTCGTGGATTGCCGTCAGCACGAATCAGATGTCCGCCACCTGTCGTCAGCAGCAGAAAAGGAAAGCCCAAAGCGGTGATACGAACATATTCCTGTGCATATGGCAATACGTCCTGCGGTGCGCCGAAGAACTTGAGCAATGAAGTCAGAAAAAGCTGTGTAATGAAACATAATGCCAGTCCGCATAAGAATAGCATGCTGACTGCATTGCCGATATAATATGCTGCCTTTTCCCGATTACCCTCTCCCATTGTAAGGTTAAAACAGGAAGCACCTCCTATTCCAAATAGTAATGCCAACGCCAGACAGGAGGTGGTAAGTGGAAATGCGATGTTTGTTGCTGCATTTCCAAGTGTTCCTACTGCCTGTCCAATGAATAGCTGATCTACGATATTGTATAATGCGCCTACCAGCATGGCTACGATGCTTGGTATTGCGAATTTTACCATTAATCCTGATACAGCGTCTGTTCCCAGGGGATTATTCTGTGTCTGTTGTTTCATATTAAAATACTGCCTTTCTCATTTTTGTGTACCTGTCTATTGTACTTCAATCGGATAATTTTTCCAAGGGGTAACTCTTGTTTCAATATCGATTATCCCCTATAATGTATTGTATACTTGCAGTTTAAGGGATTAAGTCACGCCGCAGGTCATGGTAGTTCGGTTCATTCGCCACGTACATGATGTAAGAGTTTCTAAGAACTGCATCTCAAATGCTTAGAGTACAAGCCGAGCGCAAAACTCGCCCTACGGGCTCAAACAGTTGCGCCTGGCTTGCAAGCATTTGATCTTTGTTCTAAGAAACACTAAACATCATTCCCTAAGCTGCATTCACCGAACTACCATGACCTGTGGCTGCTTAGAAGTCCTTACAGCTATTACGTGTTCACGAAATCAATTGACAGAAACTGTGCGTGACTAGAATCTCTTCCTTAAACTTCAATAACATTCAAGGAGAAAAATTATGCAATATACTTTATACGAACTGTTCTGGCTCTACTTCCTGTACTCTTTTCTGGGATGGTGCGCAGAAGTCGCACTTGCCGCTATTGCACGCAAGAAATTCATCAACCGTGGATTCGTAACCGGCCCTTTGTGTCCAATTTACGGAGCCGGTGCCGTGGCATTTGCCATCTTCCTGCCGGAGCTGACCTCTTCCCCTGTATTCCTGTTTCTTGGAAGTATGATCCTAGCTTCCGGTATCGAATACTTTACAGGTGCTGCCTTAGAGAAAATATTCCATAAACGCTGGTGGGACTACTCCAATCACCGTTTTCATCTGAATGGATATGTCTGCCTGAGATATGCTTTCATCTGGGGTATCTTCGGTACTTTCGCCATGTATCTGGGCAACCACCTATTACTGACAGTTGTATCATTTATTCCACATATGGTAGGATTTGTCCTGTTAATTGTTCTGGGTGTGTTGCTTGGTTGTGATGTACTTGGCTCCTCTCTTGCGATAGCCGGACTTCACGTTAAGCAGAAACGGATTCAGGATATCAATACACAGGTGCAAAAGGCATCCTTCCTTCTGGAAAATGCCATTACCATCAGAATCCAATCCCGTATGCAGAAGGCTTTCAGCGGGTTGAATCAGCCTGCACAGGCAACAACAAAAAAAGCAGCTCCCACTGTCTTTGCAGAAGGATGCAGCTTCTATAAATTAGTCTCGCTGTTTTTCATCGGTGCTTTTCTGGGGGATATTACAGAGACTATCTTCTGTTACGTCACTTCCGGTGTGCTGATGAGCCGAAGCAGTGTTGTCTATGGTCCATTCAGTATCGTGTGGGGACTGGGCTGTATGCTGCTGACAGCAGTATTGTACCGTCAAAAGGATAAATCAGATGGTAAGATATTCATAGCAGGCACATTTCTTGGTGGTGCTTATGAATATTTGTGTAGTGTGTTCACTGAACTGGTCTTTGGTACTGTATTCTGGGATTACAGTGGATTCGCCTTTAACCTGGGCGGCAGAATCAACCTGCTCTACTGCTTCTTTTGGGGAATCGCCGCTGTGGTATGGTTAAAACTAATCTATCCCAGGCTCTCAGCCCTGATTGAGAAGATTCCTGTAAAAGTTGGTCCTGTGCTCTGTAATATTATGATCGTATTCATGATATTCAACATGCTGATATCTGCTGCCGCACTGTCCAGATACACAGCCAGACATACCGATGCGCATGCTTTCAGCAATCCGAATGCAATTACAGAATTCCTTGATACTCATTTCACTGACCAGCGAATAGAACGAATATATCCAAATGCAAAAATTGTAGACGCGAAGAATTAAATGGAAAAAGGATTGTACATTTTAGAAATTGTGTACAATCCTTTTCTTGTTGAATATAATGTATGAAATTCTTAGGTTCTTATAAAGGAGATTAGGGCAAGAAAAGGGAGGTAATCTACAATAGTAGAAATTCTTAGGTTCTTATAAAGAGCTATATCTACATTTTCGCTAATATAAGAACATATCTTTTATCATTTTTTGTGTTTTATTAACAATGATTTTGTACCTTTATAAGAACCTTTCTTTTTTTATTATACTATAAAGACGAAGGTTTGCAAATTAGAATATTATCTTTAAATCACTTTCTTCATTCTTAGCATATCCATATCTAATTACTTCACAAGACGCTGACATGTTAAAAATATGTATGTTCCTTTCTTGTCTGCATATATTTAAACCACTCTTCGTTTGTTATCTTCAGTTTTCTATTATCCATGTTTCCGTCAGAGTCTGCATATTCATTGATTTTCTGTAAAAACATTAACCCTTTCAGTGCAATATGGTAAGCACCATTGGCGTCTGCATCCTGTGGAAGTTCTGGGTTTCTTTTTCTGCTGTCGAATCGTTCTTCATTATGCATAACAGGAGATGCTATATAATCAATAATTTCTCCTGTGTCAGGATTTCGCATACTATTTCTTAACTGCAATATCAGTTTAAAATTATGAATAATCTCTGAAATAGTTTTAGAATCATACTTTTCTAAATCATCAACTATATTATGTCCATCACGATATATAATTCCTTTTTTATCAAAGAAATCTATTAATTTCTGATTCGGATTACAAGGCTCTATTCTATCTACCTGATTATTTTTTATAATTGTTTCGATTCTGTCAACATCAGCATAGAGACTCCACTTATTCTGATAACAGGTTCCGTTACATTTAAAATTTTGGTAATCAAAGGTAAATACAAAACTCTGCTCCTTATCATTCCATGAAATACTGTCAAATCTGTGAAGGAAATCATTTGTTTTAAACTCTGTTTTTTGGAATACATTAACGAATCCGGTTACTGGGTCAATTACTGATGTATAAGCCGCCGGTACATAGAAAATGAATCCATTTTGACTACCCATATCCGCAAAGCTGGTAAACCTGTCCGTTAATTGATATCCATTCATAACACCGCCTACTTCATATGGATCAATTGCATTTCCTTGCATATCTCTTTTAAAAGCAAGATAATTCATTTTATCTATCAGCATTTTTTCAAATTTTTGATAAACACTCTTTTCTACTTTCATTCTTCCTTTTTTGAATCCCATATTCAAATTTTCCATGACAATAACTGCATTATATTGAATCATCAACTGTGTAATTTCATGTACAACCTGAGACAAATAGCCTTCCTTTAATTCTCTGATTGTTCCAATCTGTTTCCAGTTTTTTCTTGCAGCGTCATGTCTGGCTTCTACTGATTCCAGCTTGCTATAATAGTCAATTGTTCGTCCCTCTTTCCCTTTCTCTTCTATCTGGTTAAAGGACTTCTGCATTCCTTTTAAAATATTTCCCTTCTGATCAATTATCGTAATATATATCAGATTTTTCTCTCCACGATCAATTCCTATAATATTAATATCTGGATTATCTTTAAGAAAGCTTCGCACTTTTTCATTGAAATAGCGCGGTGAATCCTGTTGTTTATAATTTATCGTCAATGGAGCATGCAACATATATTGCTTTTTCGTAAATCTTCTATCTTTCATTATATCATGTGTTGCCTTTTTCTTCTGAATCAATCCGCTGTTCCATAGCTGCCGTTCTTGCGGAGTTAATTCATCTTCATTCATACGTTCTTGCGCAATTTTGGTAAATTTAACATATGTATTATCCGGAATAACTACATTCTGTCCATTTACCTTATACCACTTATTAATCAGCCAAGCGTTTTTTCTGTGAACTACAGGTTGCTTAATACTCGCATCACGCATATAAATACTAGCACCACCACATAATTTTATGACACCATCTTTACAGTTTTGATTTGAAAAAAGTTCTCTCCAATACATAGTCTGTAAATTAGGCGTTCCCTTACTGCCTTCATTAAAATCCTTACTAGAAATCTGAAACAAATATATTTTTCCCTGATTTGCCTGCTCCTTCAAATGGTCGTAATTAATCTCTTCTTTTTCCAGTAGAAAGCAGGCATTATTCGTATCATTATAAAACTCATTAATATTCTCATACTCATTACTTGGTTTCCAATTAAAATGAAATTTTTTATAATTTTCATTTTTCAAAATTCCGTCCTTAAAGTAATCAATGAGTTTTTCTAAAGATTCATAGTATTCTTTCTCATTTATCTTTTTGTAATTAGTTTTAAATTTGCCCACATCATATATATCAATGATGCTTTCAATAGGCAGATTATACTTGCGTACTGCCGGAGCATAGTTTGTCCCTTTGGAACGGATAAATGTTCTTGGTATGTTTTTGTTATCTGCTTTCTGAAAATTGTAAATAAAGCGTATCGCCCTATTCCCCTCTTTGATTCCTTCATGTAAATATTCGACATCCATATTTGTATACTTTTTCTCAATAATTCCTATATAATATAAATTGTCTTTTTGAAAAAGCAGTGCTTCTTTGGTGTCAAAAGACTGTCCCCATCCACCAAGGAAATCACTTCTTTCAAACATAATGCGCATCTTATCCAGACTATATACTTTTCTTGTTATATAATTGCGAACTTTATTGTAAAGTGGAACTATCTCTGAAAGACTTTCTACTAATCCATCTAATTCTGCATAAAAGTCAGTATCTTTATCCAACTCATCTCCTACAATAAACACATTTAAAAAATGCACAATTGCTTGGTATGAATCTAAATATGCCTTTAAACCTTCTATAAGTTTTTCATTTTGATTCAAGCTCAATGTATTACTATTGCCATTTAATAAATCATGATACTCCTTACGTGTTATTGCACAGTCCTGTAATAGCTCTGATCCATACTCTATATACTGGTATAATGAAGGAATCTGTTCTTCTTTGTATATATCCGCATATCTATTGAGAGTATCTGATAAATCCTTTAACGATACATCCTGTTTCAATATTTTTTCTACTTTTGCCTGTTTTTTATCTGATTTTAATAAAATTGTTTTTCTTACATCGTTCAACCCATTCCATCCCATATGCAACGCACTGGATACCCTTGCCATTTCGCTTGCAGCAATATAAATTCTTGGATTTTGTATGTCAATTGATTGTATCCAAAGGTCATATTTCTTATCAAAGCAATTCTTTATTAGATCATTTTCTAATGCTAAGATTGCCTCATATATTTGCTTTTCTCCCTCTTCGCCTTCCTTAAATTGTTCTGGCAGCCATGAAGGATTTACCCTATCACTTAATATTTGTTTATGTAACATACGCAATTTCAATCTGCTGCGCTTCACTTCTGTTGCTTGTGGATTCTGCTGCGTATACAAATTAATATAACTGTTTACCAATCCTATAATAAAATTATATTTCTGAATGCCTTTCTGGGACATGCACATCTGAAAAGAATCCGGCTCAAACCACGAATCAACGTTCTGTATGTTATAGAAACTCCACTCTTCTTTTTTCATACCGTCTTTTGCAATTTCTTCCAAGGCATTTGGTATTAATCTTATAATATTTGAAAAAGTCCTTTTATTACCGGCAAAAATCATAAAGTTCTCATTTACAATTCTATAGGGTATTGTATTATGTTTGTTATCTGCCTTAAAAATATCCGCTCTTACAATAAGGAAATTACTGAAATATGTTTTGAACTTTTGAAATTCATTTACCGCTTCTTTATCGGACTCACTTGCATTTATCTGATTCAAATATTCAGGTAAAAAAATTTTGAAAAGTTTTTTACTATCCTCTTTTCCAAAGAAATTTTTATATTCATCACTCTTTGTAAATTCCTCTGATATATTTTTCCTGATTTCTTCCTGTTGCTCTGCTAAAGCATCCATATTTTCTCTACATTTATTATTTTGATATTGTAATATCAATTTATCTAATGTTACCCAATCCTGTTTTTCGCAATGTGTCAGCACATCATCAATCATAGAACGAAATTTCTCATCAATAATAGGCTTTACTATTTTGTATGCCTGATTCTTTCGCCTTGCTGCCTCTATATACTGATTTTGAATTATGTATTCCTCAGTTCGCCCAATGGGAGTCAGTGCAAAACGAACAGTTTTCGAATTCTGATATTGCTTAGTAAATCTGCTTAAACTATAATCCTTATTCTCCATATCGGTTCTCCTTTAATCAGTAAATAATATACTCTATGTTTTATTTTCAGAAACTTTTATATACCTAACTATATCACAACATTGGTATGCTGTCTACATTTTTTGTAATATATAGCTTTATGTATTGAATTTGATTATAATTTGTGTTAGAATACACTTATAAAAGTTATGAATATACAAGAACCTTTAAATATTTTTAGAATTTCTACTATTGTAGATGAATCCTCTACAGCCTGTGCAATCAACCTTTATAAGAACCTAAGAATTTCTACTATTGTAGATTAATATATGCGAAGCTATAAAATCTCCTTTTAGTATTCTTGTTGTTCATAACTTTTTCAAAATCACCAAATACCATTTATTAAGATAAATCAAAAACCGCCACCTTTTACAGTGACGGTTTTGATTTATCTTTTTATTATTTCATTATTTTCTATACTTGTCTGCTTCGGATACTACATTGTAAACGCCGATTCTCTGCAGGTCAATCTCCGGCATTCCAATGAATAATCCACCATACTGAAATCCATCCTCTTCCCTCTCAATACGAACGATTTCAATAAATGCATGGATTACTTCCTTGGTCCAGATTGTCAGATAGGATTCATATACAGCACCAATCTCCAGTAATTCATCACAGCAGAAGCCGATACCTGTCTTAGATACATTATCCACTTCCACGTTAACTTCATCAAACTTACCATTATCCAGTCTCTTAACCAAAAGTTTCGATCTTAATTCTGTTCTTTTGCTCTTTCTTCTCTCTTCCATACTAACGCAATCCCTTTCCAATATTATGTACAATTGTATTTCATTGTACATTTGTAACTATCCAGAACCCCCATGCGCAAAATCACTGTTGCATGGCTTCGCATAGTTACCCCAAATTATTACTCTATAATTTTACTCTAGTTGTAATTTTCTGTCAACTTAACTTTTTCGTAAACATACAGGTTGTCTGCTCCTTAGTATAAAACAACCCGGAAAATCAACATTTTCCAGGTTGCGATTCATACTTATCATATTTCGTTCTACTTTATAAACATAGCATCACCGAAGCTGAAGAAACGATATTTCATTTCTACCGCTGTCTCGTATGCATGTAATACATGTTCTCTTCCGGCAAGGGCTGATACCAGCATAATCAATGTGGATTCCGGTAAATGGAAGTTCGTAATCAGGTTATCCAATACTTTAAATTGATATCCCGGATAAATAAAAATCTCTGTGTCTCCACATCCAGCCTGTACGACTCCGTTCTGGTCTGCTGCACTTTCGATGGTTCTACAGCTTGTTGTACCTACACAAATTACTTTGCCGCCTGCTGCCTTGGTATCATTAATCAGCTTCGCAGCTTCCGGTGTCACCTGATAGAATTCGGAATGCATATGATGCTCCAACACGTTCTCTTCCTTAACAGGTCTGAATGTTCCCAATCCTACATGCAGGGTTACATATGCGATTTTTACGCCTTTTGCCGCTACCTGTGCCAGCAGCTCTTTGGTAAAATGCAGTCCTGCTGTGGGAGCAGCTGCTGAACCTTCATACTTTGCATATACGGTCTGATAACGGTTCTTATCCTGAAGCTTATGTGTAATGTACGGAGGAAGTGGCATCTCGCCCAGCTTATCCAGTACTTCTTCAAAAATGCCTTCATAGGAGAACTGTATCAGTCTGTTACCTTCATCTACTATATCCACAACGGTTCCTGTCAATAAACCTTCACCAAAAGTAATGACTGTACCTGGTTTTGCCTTTTTTCCGGGCTTTACGAGGGTTTCCCATATATCATTCTCACGTCTTTTTAACAAAAGGACTTCTATGGTAGCTCCTGTGTCCTTCTTGGTTCCCATCAGTCTTGCCGGGATAACCTTGGTATTGTTAAGAACCAGACAATCTCCTTCATGCAAATACTCTACGATATCATGGAAAACACGATGCTCCATTTCTCCTGTCTCTTTATCCAACACCAGAAGTCTCGAACTGGATCTGTCCTCCAACGGGTCCTGCGCAATCAACTCCTGTGGTAAATCAAAATAAAAATCTGATTTCTTTAATTCCTGCATAAATCAAAATCCTCCAAAAATGCACGATATCCTCTCATCGTCTCGTAAACATCTACCTTGCTGGTCACTTCATATGGCGCATGCATATTCATGACTGCTGTACCACAGTCTACCACATTCATCGCATACTCTGCAAGTATATGAGATATCGTACCACTGCCACCGAGGTCAATTCTGCCGTATTCTGCATACTGATAGGTAACTTCTTTCTCATCTAACAGACCTCTGAGTGCACCAAGATACTCTGCATTGGCATCATTGGCACCACTCTTGCCTCTGGCTCCTGTTACTTTGTTAAATACAAGTCCACCACCCAGATATGCCACATTCTTCTGTTCAAAGCTGTCTGCAAACATAGGGTCAAATACGCTGCTGACATCTGCGGATAACAGATTGGAGGCAGCCATGGCGCGTCTGAATTTGAGTGAAGAATATTCGTCTGTCAGATTCATGATTTCTGCCAGTGCATTTTCATAAAAATGGGAGGTCATGCCTGTTGCACCGTAGCTGCCGATTTCTTCCTTGTCTGTCAGCATGACAACTGATGTTCTGGCAAGCCTCTTAGCGTGTAAAAGTGCATGGATAGCCGCATATGCACATACCTTATCATCCTGTCCATATGCCATGATCATGCTTCTGTCCAGTCCTGCTTCTCTTGCCTTACCAGCCGGAACTACTTCTAATTCAGCAGAGAGAAAGTCCTCCTCCTTCATATCATACATTTCTTCCAAAAGGCGAAGAATCTGTGCCTTTACAGCTTCCTTCTCTTCCTTTTCATCACCCTTCTTCACCATAGGTCTGTTTCCAAATACAATGTCAAGTGCCTCGCCACCAAAGAGTTCTGATGCCTTTTTCTCCTGCTGCTCCTGTGACAGGTGAGGTAACAGATCTGATATGAATACAACCGGGTCATCTTTGTCTTCACCGATACAGATTTCTTCTGTGATGCCATCCTTCTTGACTACCACACCATGAATCGCAAGTGGTAATGTGACCCACTGATATTTCTTGATTCCACCATAGTAATGGGTATCCAGATATGCTACACCTGTATTCTCATACAGCGGATTGGGCTTGATATCCAGACGAGGGGAATCTATATGGGAAGCTACGATATTCATACCCTCTTCCATAGGCTTCTCGCCGATTCTGCACAGAATAACAGCCTTATTCATCCATGTGGCATATACCTTATCTCCGGCTTTCAACTTCTTCTTGTCACGAACCAATGCAGCCAGATCAGTGAAGCCTTCCTTCTCTACCAGATTCACAACTGTATCTGCACATTCTCGTTCTGTCTTGGAATGATTCAGAAAGTGCATATATTCTTTTGTATATTCTTCCATTTTATTTAATCTTTTATCACTATACTGTTTCCAGCAATTCTTACGTTCCATCTTACAACCATACCTTTCTTTATTCGCACTAATGCCTGCAGCGTTTGCTGCAGGCATTCATACTATTGTCTAAGTTCAATACCAAGTGCTTCTAATCCGTTAAGTATTTTCTTCATAGCGCCAGTCACGTCGCCATCTTCCAATGTTCTGTCTTTTGCTCTGAACGTAATTGAATAAGCGACTGATTTGAAACCCTCTTTGATCTGGGAACCTTCATAGATATCGAATAATTCATAGCCTTCAAGGATCTTGCCACCACGCTGCTCAATGACATCTTCGATATCTCCAGCCAAAATGGATTTCGGAACTACCATACTGATATCTCTTGTTACAGCAGGATACTTGGCAATTCCTTCATACTTTCTGTCAAAGGAAGCGAAAGGAACTACCTCAGGCATATCCAGAACAGCTACATATACTCTGGTTCCGATATTGTAATTATCTGCTACATCAGGATGTACCTCTCCTAAGTAACCAATAACTGTATCTTCATATTTGATCAATGCCTGACGACCCGGATGTAAGAAAGGCTTCTCTGCATCAGGATCATACTTGGCTTTCTTTCTCATGCCAACGCTTTCCAGGAATTCTTCTACAACACCCTTCATTGTGAAGAAATCGCCATCTCCGTACATACCCAGCGTAAACTGCATTCTTTCATCCGGATAATCTGTCAGAGGAAGAGCCTTTGGAATGTATACATTACCTAATTCATACAGACGTACATTCTTGTTTCTTCTATTATAATTAGTTGACAGTGATGTCAGAATTCCGTTCAAAGAGATTGTTCTCATAACAGAGAAATCTTCACCCAGAGGATTGGAAATTGTTACTGTCTTACGAAGCTCGCTGTCTGCTGGAAGTAACAACTTATCAAATACCTTAGGACTTTCAAAGGAATAGCACATACCCTGTGAGAAACCACAGTACTCTGCGATATCTCTGGCTTTTTCTTCTACTCTCATCTTGAAAGGAAGCTTACCTGTTGTAGCTTCGCCGCTTGGTAAAGTAGTAGGAATCTTATCATATCCATAGAATCTTGCTGCTTCTTCTGCGATATCTGCAAAGCCTTCCAGATCCTGTCTGAAGGAAGGTACTGTAATCAGATTAGTCTGCTCATCATATACAAGTTCAATGCGTTTGAAGATTGTAAGCATATCTTCTTTTGCAATGTCTGTTCCAAGGAATTTATTGATACGTTCCGGCTCAAAAGGAATCTGTCTCAACTCCTTGAGTGGTTCACATACGTCTACCATACCATCTACAACTTCACCGCAGCCAAGTTCTTCGATCAGCTGGCAGGCTCTGTTAATTGCTTCTTCTGCGTTTCTTGGATCAAGACCTTTTTCAAAAATACCGGAAGCATCTGTACGAAGTCCTACTCTCTTGGCTGATTTTCTGATATTTGCACCATTAAAGGTTGCAGCTTCAAATAATACTGTAGCTACGTTATCTGTAATCTTGGAATTCTCACCGCCCATGATACCTGCAATACCAATTTCTTTTTCCGCATCGCAGATCATAAGAACTTCTGAATCCAGCTTTCTCATCTGTCCGTCCAGAGTCTGGAATTCATCGCCGTCCTTAGCACGTCTTACAACGATCTTGTTACCTGCAATTGTGCTTAAATCATAAGCATGCATAGGCTGTCCATACTCTTCCATAACGTAGTTAGTGATGTCTACCAGATTGTTGATTGGTCTGATTCCACAAGCTGCCAGTCTTCTCTGCATCCATTCCGGTGATGGTGCAATCTTGATATTCTTGCACACTCTTGCACAGTAACGTGTACACAGATCCGTGTCTTTTACTTCTACGGAAATGTATTTATTAACATCCTCACCGTTGCCTTTTACAGATACAACTGGTGGAACAAAGGGCTTCTTAAAGGTAGCGGCTGCTTCTCTTGCAATACCCAGGATGCTGTAGCAGTCAACACGGTTAGAAGTTACCTCATATTCTACTACGGTATCATGTAAGCCTAATGCTTCGATTGCATCCTCACCAGGAGTTACCGGTTTCTTGAATACATAAACGCCGTTTTCCGGTGCTTCAGGATACATATCCCTGCTGGAGCCAAGTTCTTCAATTGCGCACATCATACCATTGGAAGGAACACCTCTGAGCTTACCAGCCTTAATCTTAATGCCTTCTTCAGGAAGAGGACCGCCGTCATGTCCACCGGCTACCCTGCCACCATCCAGAACTACAGGTACATAATCTCCTTCATTCAGATTGGCAGCACCTGTTACAATCTGGATCGTTTCTGTTCCTACGTTGACCTGACAGATAATAAGCTTGTCTGCATCAGGATGACGCTCGATTGATTCGATATGACCTACTACGATCTTCTCCAGATTCTTGTCTAATCTTGTAAATCCTTCTACTTTGGTTCCGGACAGAGTCATGGCATCACAGTACTCGTGATCGCCGACTTCAAGCTCCGGCACATATGCTTTAATCCATGATAATGGTGTATTCATTTTCTATTCTCCTTCTATATCTATTTGATTAATGGCGAACTGCAGACTCGTAAATACTTCGTATTTACTCGTTTCGGGCTTGCGCCCTATATCAAGGAAGAAAAATAACGCTTTTCAAGCAAGCTTGAACGCCTTGTTTTTCTTCCTCTATTCCATTAATGGCGAACTGCAGTCTCGTAAATACTTCGTATTTACTCGTTTCGGGCTTGCGCCCTATATCAAGAAAGAAAAATAACGCTTTTCAAGCAAGCTTGAACGCCTTGTTTTTCTTCCTTGCTGCAGTTCTTGAGGTTTTAAAATTGTTTCAAAAATCTGATATCGTTTTCGTATAACAGGCGCATATCATCAATTTCATATTTTAAGAGTGCGATTCTTTCAAGTCCTACACCAAATGCAAATCCTGAGTATTCTTCCGGATCAATGCCGCTCATGCGCAATACTCTTGGGTGAACCATGCCACAGCCGAGAATTTCAATCCACCCTTCACCTTTACAGAAACGGCAGCCTTTTCCACCACACTTAAAGCAGGATACATCCATCTCTGCTGATGGCTCGGTGAATGGGAAGTGATGAGGTCTGAACTTAACCTTGGTATCTTCCCCGAAAAGCTCCTTGGCGAACTCAGCAAGTGTTCCTTTAAGATCAGCAAAAGTAATGTTTTTATCAATAACAAGTCCTTCTACCTGATGGAAGGAAGGAGAATGTGTTGCATCTACTTCATCAGCTCTGAATACTCGTCCGGGAGCAATCATACGGATAGGCAGCTTGCCTTTCTCCATCTCATGAACCTGTACACCTGATGTCTGAGTTCTAAGCAGCATCTCACCATTTACATAGAAAGTATCCTGTTCGTCCTTGGCAGGATGATCAGCTGGAATGTTCAATGCTTCAAAGTTATAGTAATCCTTCTCTACTTCCGGTCCTTCTACGACTTCATAACCCATACCGATGAAGATTCTCTCTACTTCTTCAAGTGCAATTGTATTAGGATGACGATGTCCTACATTATTCTTCTGTGCAGGAAGTGTAACGTCAATGACTTCTGCCTTCATCTTGGCTTCACGGATTCTGCGCTCCATTCTTGTCTTGGCTTCATCCATGACACGCTCAATCTCTTCTCTGGCTTCATTCACCATCTGACCTACCTTAGGTCTCTCTTCTGGTGCTACATCCTTCATGCTCTTTAATACTGCTGTTAATTCACCCTTTTTACCAAGGAAATTAACACGTACATCATTGAGTCTGTCAAGGGCATCACTCTCATTAATCTGACGAATTGCTTCCGCTTTAATCTGTTCCAACTTCTCTTTCATTTCCTGTCTCCTTCTTCCATACAATTACCGGGAATCCTGTAAGATATAAAAAATCCCTTATAGCCTAAGCTATAAGGGACGAATATATCGTGGTACCACCCTGTTTCCCATTCTGTGTTCTCACAAAATGGCTCACAAAAACGTAACGTGTTCCTACGTCTCTGCCTACTGATTACTTCAACAGAGCTGCTCCGGTGGGAAATTCAACACTATATCTGAACTTAGAGGGCTTACAGCCGGTGACCCTCACTCTCTGGCAGAAAATATAGTTCTACTTTGCACCTTCTATGCATTTCTCATATATTGTCATGATAGACAATTCAACAAGGAATGTCAAGGGGGAAAATTGCAAAATTAACCTATTAATACCTTTTTCCCCTGAAACGCAAAACCATAATGCCTTATATGATCCTGCTCTATTCCCAAAGATATCAGTTCGTTATCATACTGCTTCTCTTCTATCTGATGCAACGCTGCTTGAACAGTATCTTCCAGGCAGTTCTCCTCATCTGTATCCAATGCCTTAAATTCCAAAACATATGCAACCTGTTTATGATCCCGTGGAATTATCATCACATCATATCGACCATATCCGCTTTCCCGATTGGAGCGAATATCATAACTGTCTCGCAGCTCTACTAATAAACCTAATACAAAACCATGGTAAAATCTCTCTGGCTGTGTCTTACCAGATGGATGTTTTCCTGTATCAAAATGACTGAAAGTAGTCAATGCTACATCATTGATATATGCATTCATCGCCTTTAAATCACCCTGAAGCAACGCCTCAACAAATGCATTATAATTAGTCATGGAATTATCAAACCATCCTATAAACATATCTGAGAATATTCCATATGTTTCCAAATTGGTAATACGTAAATGATACCACGGCTTTCTCAGCACTCCTCGATATTCTACCTGCTCCACTTTTAAATATCCACTTGCTACCAACAGGCTCCAAATGGCATCTTTATTACTGTCTAGCTGGTCAAAAACAATTTGCTCATCAAAATTAACAATAATCTCCTTGTCTTTTAACAGATCTTCCATATACATTTTCACATCCGCCGAAGCTGATTGTATCAGCCTGTTAATTAAACCATTAGAACTGGTAGCTGCCCAGTAAGGACTGAAACGTTTCTTATCCAGGTAATTTGTAATCGACCACGGATTGTAGATATCTTTGGTGGAACCAAATGTAAAACCATCATACCATTTTTTTACTTCATCCAATTGATTCATACATCTAAACAATTCCAACGATGCTGTTACTTCCTCCTGAGTAAAACCAAAACAAGTGCTATATTCATCAGAAGTTGTTGTCACTACGTTCAGGTTATTCAAATCTGAAAATACAGACTCCTTGGATACTCTGGTAATTCCTGTCATAATTCCTCGTTCCAGATACGGGTTCGTTTTAAAGGTAGAATTGAACAAATTTCGGATAAAAGACGTAAATTCACTCCAATAACCGTGTACGTAAGCCTCCTGCATAGGGGTATCATATTCATCCAGCAGAATAATTACATTTTTACCATAGTATCTGCTAAGATAAAGGCATAACTGGTTAATTGCCATGCAACATTCCACGTCTTCCATATTCATAGTCATGGCATGATACCATTTCTTCTCATTATCACTAAGTAAATTTGCTTTCAGTAAGTATCTGTTCTGTTCATATAATCCTGCTATCTGCATCTTTATTTGTCTTTTGGCATCCTCAAGATTATCTGCTTTAATTCCTGCAAAGCTTAAAAATATGGCAGGATATGTTCCCTGTATTTTTCTGTATTTTTCTTCTTTCCATATAGACAGATTCTCAAACAGATCACTTCTATTGGCATGTTGGTTTGAAAAAAAACAATAAAGCATATTCATATTCAGGGTCTTACCAAAGCGTCTCGGTCTGGTAATCAAAGTAATTACATCCCTTGACTCCCACCATTCTTTGATAAAGTATGTCTTATCAATATAGAAACTGCCCGCTTCTCTGATTTTGTCAAAACCCTGATTACCTATACTTACTATAGTTTCCATTCACATTCTCCTTGTTAAGCTTCAAACTTTAGGTACATTATACCATATCAGCAAAAATCTGGCACCCCTTGCCTAATGATTCGATGATTCTTCTATACAGATATCCTGATAAAAGTACTTCAGAATCTCTCCATAAGTATATCCTTGCTGTGCCAGACATTTTGCTCCATTCTGGGACATTCCAACGCCGTGTCCCATGCCGCCTCCATGGATTATGACCTTCGATATGCCGCCCTCTTCACTGATACTCTCCAGATAGAAAAAGGCACTGGGCAGCAGTTCTCCCATAGAATATGCAGAGCCATCCTGTTTTATAAGAATATCTCCCGGTGTTGCCAGCACAGTTCTGATACAATGCTGTGACGAAATCATGATTTGAAAATGTTCTGTATCAATGGCAAGTCTGGTCACCATACCACTGTCAGAACGTCTGGCTGCTGAAATACTTCTTATATCTTTTTCTTTTAAAAGCTGCTCTGGTGATCTGCTCTCAGATTCTATCTGGACTTTATCTGAATCGCTTTCGTACAGATTCCGGACTCTCTGTAAAAAGTTCTGCACATCTATGCTTTTTTCATAGTTCCATCGAAACCATGGTTCCTCTTTTTCTATAAATTCTTGACTTTTAAAGTCAATTTCATTTTGAAAATCTATTGCGTTATATAACTGTTTGGAATCCTTTATATTCCCTGATTGATCAGCTATACTCAGTTCTTTCACTACCAGATAATCCTTGCTTTCTCCTTCACGCCAGGTATCATATCCAGAACTGTACCCCCAGGATGTACTATAATAGAAGCTCTCTATCAGATCATCATTGTAGGTCATAACCAGCCCCTTCGTCTCATCGACTGCCTGATTCATTACATCCTGCTCCGAAATATTCTGATATACCTGATAGGCGGTACTGTCATCTACATGCGCCCTCCACTCTGGATAGGCATAGGACTGCTTCTGATAAAAGGCATAGGTTCTGGCACTGACTGCCTGTGCCTTCAACGCTTCTAACGGGTAAGAAGAAGGCATTTCACTTGGTACAACACCATAGAGGTATTCCTCAACCGGTAATTCATTCACAAGCACCAATCCCTGTGGAGTACCATAACAGGTCATACTGCCCCTATAGCTAACTGCCTCACTTCGCCCCACATTCGGGAGTTCAATTCTGCCATCTGCCTTAGGATAGATTGTGACAGAACCCTGTTTCCATTCATTTGATGTGATTGTAAATTCCTCGTCTGGCGAAAGCTCCTGAAGGTTCTGTTTGGTCTCTATGTACAGCCCTCTTTGACCTTTCATCACTATCTTATCATGGTATATATTCTCATAGCTCCCTGTCTTAATAAGGACCCTGATTTTATCATCCATCATGGGCGATACTGGCTGTACTTGTTCTTCCGTATCCTGCTGTGGCTGCTGTTCTGTATTTTCTACACTGCACTGGTAGATTCCCAAAGACAGTGTGATCCAAAGTAAAACGACACATAACCTGCTACACAAATGTTTTGTCATTTTATCATCTCATTCTCTGTTACTTTCAGTTTATGAGATGAATTAGTGCGCTATACATTTATAAAACATATAATTTCATAATAGAAGCCACTTGTGACATCATATTTTTTGTATATATCTTCTTTCTTTTATGACTATTTATTTTTATTAAAAATAGCCACACTATTCTCATAATGTGACTATCTTAAAATTACCTATTTATTCTCTTCATTCGATTTATGATAGCCTGCCAATACATCCTATCTTTCAATACTCTAATAACAGTCACTGTTGCATCTTCAACTACAAAAAAGATCAAATATGTACTGTATGGCTTGTAATAAATTTCTAATCCTTCAATATTGTATCCCGTTTTTTCATACCCTTCAGCAAAAGGATCTAAGGCTTTGATTACAGCCTTTATTTTCTTGGAGAAATTTTCCGCATATTCCCTGTACATAAAAGTCTGCAATATATATGCTTTCGTATTTTTAATATCTTGTAGAGCATCCTTCGACAAGACAATTTTATAATTTTTAGGTTTATCCATATACTATATCTTGTCTATTTCCTCCCATGCTTCTTCAATGGTGTATACCTCGCCATTTTTCATGCTCTGCACTCCTTTTTCCAATTCCTGATAGAGCGCATCAAAAGCATCTTTCTCCGTATAGTCATATGTGCGGTTATTTTCTGTTGTATCTACTGCTGCTAATGGTGCCACGGTATCACTCCCTTTCTGATTCTATTATATGCAATATAGGTTTTTATAGCAATACACATATTTTTATTTAAAATTTTTCAGATTCACTTTCATCTGTGGCGGATTGCCTTTTTCACGTAAGGTGCCTCTATTAAGACCTATAAGATTTTCTAAATCATCCGCATTTAATGTTAAGCCATATTCCGAAGAAAGTTCATCCAATAATTCCATCGGCGTAAATACACCTTGACTCAATAAAATTCCCACAGCCTGCTTTAGTAAAGAAGGTTTAGCAGTAACCAACGTATCATCTAATGGTTCAACCTTCCTTATTCCTTGTTTTTGCATATTTCGCATCATCTTTTGATATTCATCATTTCCTATCAATCCAAGACTATACGAACGTCTAATCATCGCCGCAATTGACACCTTCCACCTTTTTTTAAGTTCAACATAATATGGAAGTTTATTAGCATAATTTCCTATATCGGCTCTGAATTCATCTTCAGGCATTAGAAAAGCAGCGGCAAAATCATTCGCCTGATTTTCCAATTCCTTGAACTCCGCTTTTACCTCTGATAATCCCTCATTCCAGTCGTGTAATAAAATGTGTCCTAGTTCATGTGCTAAATCAAAGTGTATTCTTGCTGCTGCATTTTTATTTTTTGAGAAACCAATTAAATAAGTTTCTGTATTGCTTGACGATATTTTATGACTATATGCATCTACATCTCCTGTATTTGTCTCAAAATCTGTCACCACTAAACCATGTGACTCAACAAGATAAATCAAATTATCAATTGGTTTGTTTCCAAGTTTCCAATGCTCTCTTAGCAAAGTTGCCGCTTCCTCTGGTGTACAGCCTTGTGGAATTTGGGGCAAATCTAAAGGTTCAAAATCCAAATATTCTTTCAAAAACTCATACACAATTGATATAAATGTTACCTTGCTCTCTTGCTCCTCAATATATCTTTTGCTTGTTGTTAATAACGATCTAAAATAAGTTGTTGTTTCCTCAAGTTCAACATTAAAGTCCTCAACAAAAAATTTAAATGGAAAGTTTAAACACTCGCTTATTTTTTGAATCGTTCCAATATCTGGATTCTTTAATTTCCCATTTTCGTACATTGAAATGGTTTGGCGCTTTACTCCAATTTTATCTGCCATTTCATTTGCAGATATATCTCTCCATAATCTTGCTATCTTCAACCTTTCGCCATTAAACTGCCTATCAGGATAAGTTTTCCCGAAATCAACTATGTTATTCATTCTTCCAGCTCCTTAATTATGTATTAAGCATTTTTGCTGTTTTCTTCTTTGTCCTTCTTTTCTTCAACATTTGTTCTCTGCTTTGCTCGCTCTCTTGCCTTTGCATTCAAAGAAACAGATTGATTATACTGTAAATCATTGTCTCCTTCAACAACTTCTGGAACTATAGACTGTCTATGTTTAATATATGAACTCCAGTCTTCCTGATCCACAATTTGTAAATCACTGTTAATAACACAGCATTTTATTGAAACAAGTTCATGATTATATTCATTAAATAAAATAACCGCATAATTTTCAATGGCATCTTTTTCTACCTGCATATCCTTTAATATACCATCTACAATTTGCGCTACTTCTTCCTCACGATCTTGATTTTCTAAAAAAAGGCTCATCTGAAAGCCTTCACCTAATGCAAAATTAAAAGACTGCGCAAAGGCTTCCATATAATGCAACCTTTTCCGTTTTCCTTTTCCCCTACACAACTCAATAAATCTCTCTTCTCGCATAACTGAGAAAATAAAACGTGATGAGAAATCTACCAATGGAACCATATTCCAAGGACCTCTTTTTGCATACCTTGCAATAAGTGTTCCCTCTTTAAATGAATTGATGCAGTTCTTATTAAATAAGTCCCACTTCAAATAATGTTTACCAACGGAATATCTTTCTTCAATTCCCATCTTCTTTAATCCAATTTCCAGTTCATCCCCCAATGAAGAAGACAATTTGTCTACTACTTCTATAATGTTACTTTCCGAAATGAATTTATAAGTCTTTTCCATAGAAACCTCCTATTAAGTGTTAAATACACTATAGGACTTTTTTTTAAATATGTCAACTAAATATTTATATTATATTTAAAAAGTCATTTTGTATTCACTTTTTTAAACATTTATCTATTTTTCATCTTCTTGGGAACTTTTTATTCAGCACACCTCTATCCTATTATAGCACTATAAAAGGCTGATTTCTCAGCCTTTTCTCTACTCTATTTCATCTACCACACTACTGTCGTTTTTTATACATCCGTATGTACAGTCCTCTCTAACCTTTCACCACTATCTTCTCATGGTATACATTCTCATAATTTCCTGTCTTAATAAGGACCCTGATTTTATCATCCATCACGGGCGATACTGGCTGTCCTTGTTCTTCCGTATCCTGCTGTGGCTGCTGTTCGGTATCCTGCACACTACACTGATAGATTCCCAGTGACAGTACGATCCAAAGTAAAACGACACATAACCTGTTGCACAAATGTTTTGTCATTTTATCATCTCATTCTCTGTTACTTTCAGTTTATGAGATGAATTAGTGCGCTATACATTTGTAAAACATATAATTTCATACTTTGAATTATCTATTAACATCTTGATGGCAATATTGGTAAATGATTCAGGCAAGGTGGCAAATGCATCATATGGTGTCCTGTCATCGGAGTCAAAATCATTCCGCCTCTTGTTAATCTCCCCCAATACACCAATAACCATACAGAACGAAAGTCAGTGGTAACTCCACCTTCTTCTAAGATTCTCATCACCCATGTTGCAGGAGCCATTGATTTTATTTGTTCCAAAGAAAGACCTTCCAAAATACAACGTGTATTTTTTCCAACAGCAATCATGTATTCACGCAATGCTTCCACATTGATTCCTTTGGCAAAAGAGATTACCTCGTCCAATTCCAACGCATTTCCCGTATCTGTAATATTAGCACCTATTCTTTTTTGCCACTCATCATCAAATAACTGATTTTGATTTGCCATCAAGATATTACTTACTAAATCTTCAATTCTATAGGTATGCCAAAACTGCCAACACATCGGCACTGTATTTGTTCCGGCATAATGCAAATCTTCCTTCCAGTTTTCCCTCGGAACAAGGTCGTTTTGATGCCCCTCCATCATATAATCCAGCACATAATCCGCCATTGTTTTCTCTGCCTTGCCTGATACTTCCGCCGGATGAACCATTGCATGAACATCCAATGTCAGCTTTCTTATGCATCCGATATCATCTCCCTGCAATGCAAGTTCCAATTCCCTGTGTTTTTCTTCAAATGAACTGATTAATGTTTCCTTTGTCATAGAATCTTCCTCCAATTTTCACAGATGATAAAGCTTTTTTATATTTATGGCTATATTTTACAGGAATACTACGACAACTGTATGTCGTAATTAGATAAAAAATTTTGAGCTGTTTGTATCAGCTCTTTCCTGTACTCCTCCGGTCCTATGACTTTTACCTTGTTTCCGAAACTTAACAGCAGTGCTTTCCACAATCTTTCCTTTGCAGGCACATCAATAAACATACGCTTTGTATCTTCTGATATCTGTTCTATAGGACAGTCTGGAAAATATTCTTCCATCAATGCCGTCTCTTCATTGGCAAACTGCACTTCAATGAGGATGCTTGTCCGATAATAAGCCTGCTCCGATTCTTTCATCAATTTCTTAATATCACCATGATCTATGTTGGAAACTCTGTCCATTTCTTTTAAATTTCGCATTCTGGCTATTTTATAGGTTCTATACTGTTTTTTATCATCAGAATATGCAAAAAGATACCATGCATACCATTTGTAGTGAATAGCCAGTGGTTCAACCATCGGTGCGGATTTTTTTCCATCAGCATTGCAGTATTCAAAAGACACATACTTTTTTTGTTCGATGGCATGCTCCAACAATTGATTTTTACTCTGTACATCTGCATTTTCTTTGGTTACACCAAAATCCCAAAACACTTTTTGTCCGCCTTCTTTTTGAACAATCGCATTATATTTTTCAATCAAGGTCTTCAAAGTATCATTGGTATAAGACGTTGCCAGACTTTCCAAAGCCTTTATAATCATCTGCTGCTCGGCACTTCTGAGCTCGCTGTTTTTTATTTTGTATGTAGGTAAAATAGAATAACCACCATTTTTCCCACTTTCCGAATATATCGGTACACCTATCGCAGAAATACTGATCATGTCTCTTTGGATCGTCCGAATTGATACATGAAATCTCTCTGCAAGATAGCTAGCCGAAACATTATCATGGTTCATTAAATAAATGATGATTCCCAATATCCTGTCTGTTTTCATCCTTATATCGCCTCCATTATCTTCGCAGGTAATCAAGTCTATTTGCCCTTTCATAAGCCAATTCCAAAAACTGCCAAATATCTAAATGAGAATAATCCCAATTCATTGGTTCTAAAGTTGTAGCTCCCTAGTATCCTGTACAGGCAATTTTCTCCATAACCATATTCCAGTTAATATTGCCGTCAATCGATTTCCATATATTCCAATCATTTTGTATCTCCCCTCACCAATACTCAAAGTTACCTGATTTCATTGTAGCTAAAACACTCTCTGGGTATCCGCCAGCGAGTGCCCTAAACTTTCTTCCAGCAAAAAAAGCAGCCCGTAAAGGCTGCTTTTTCTTTCGTTGTCCCCAAAATGCCGGCTCCTGTATTTTGACTCCTAGCTAACTGCTAGGTGGGCGACCGCAACCTTTCTCTCTGCCTTCCCCTGACCAAATGGGGGCTTGACATCAATCAGGTAATAATAGGAATCCCGTTTAAAGTGATGTAGGTTCAAAATAACAAGAGTTATCGCACATTCCAGATTAACCTTATTATATCCCCTGTTACATAAAATATCAACCTAACATGAGACGTTTTATCATTTTCATGCAAACTGACGAAAATAAAATTTTACGCATATTTTTCACAAATTTCACTTGACTTATTTCTAATCAATAAGATCATTTTGAAACCTTGACAAATGTTCGTAAGGCAAAATCAATCTTCCACGATACAGTCCACAGCCATCGTTAATCAGGCTGTTATTGATTGCCGCAAACATATTTACATCCAGTTCTGCCAGCTGCAGCTGCTGTAGCTTCATTCCTCTTTCATATGCTTCGTCAAAATAGATACATTCGCCTTCCGGGATTTCATCTCTTCTGGCACGCTCATTCTGCTGTCTTTTCTCGTAGGCGATATGATTGGCTGCGCCTATCTCTGCCTCATCATCCATCTCTTTCGTACGAATCTGCATCTCTACATAGCATCCGGCGCTGTTATCATAGAAAGTAATATGCAATGAGCGGTATCCATCAGAAGATTTTCCCGTAATATAGTCTCTGTAATATGGTTTCACAGAATCGTCAAGTAATGGAGAGGTACTCTCTTTCACACCCTTGGCAAGCTCCGGTACAAATCCTCTCTTTTCCAGGAAACCGGGAAGAACATTGGCAATCTCATACAAATACTTGATTTCCTCAGTTTCACGGTCTGCCCCCTCCTTTAGATGGCAGCGTGGAATCGACACCACAATGCGGTACGCAATCAGATCCCGGAAGCATACCAGACGTTCCTTTAAATCCTCCAGCTCCGGGTATGTCTGGTGTTCCTTATAATAATCATAAATATATTCCACTATATATCCATTAAACTTCGACTCTGCCCGAATCAGGGATTTAATTCTTCCCTTGAAAGTAAAAGACAGATATGGATATTCTTTTGCCATATATTTATAGAAATCGCGAATCTTCTGAGACTGGGCTGTCAGAAATTCATTATGCTCCAGCATCCCCTCTATCTGCGACAGAAAATCGCAATGAACCCGGTCGATTTCATTACGATTTCTGTCTGCTTCTACTTTTAAATCCGCTATGTATTTCTGTAGAATCCGAAGAACTGTGTCCCCGGAATACAGATAGTCATTTAATGTGATCATTTTCAATCACTCTCCTGCCTCAAGCTGCTAATTACCGCATTCTACACTGATACGGTTAAAAATGCCCATAATTTCTTCCGTATTAATTGCCTTTTTCTCTTCTCCTGCCTTATCCAGTACTGCATTACCCTGATGCATCATCAGAATACGATCACCATATTCTACTGCATAACGGAGATTATGCGTTACCATAATTGTCGTAACCTTCTTCTCACGCACAATTTTGTCCGTAAGCTCCATAATAATCTCTGCTGTCTTAGGATCCAATGCTGCTGTATGCTCATCAAGAATCAGGAATTCTATCGGTGTCATTGTAGACATTAATAAAGCCAATGCCTGTCTCTGTCCTCCGGACAGGGAGCCAACTTTGGTATAAAGCTTATCTTCCAGTCCCAGATTGAGCTGTTTTAAGCTCTCCCTGTATTCTTCAATTCTGGCTTTGTTGACACCTTTGGTAAGTCCATAGCCTTTTCCCTTATTATCCGCCAGAGACATATTCTCCAGAATGTTCATGGAAGGACAGGTTCCCTTGGACGGGTCCTGGTAAACGCGGCCTATCTTACGCTGTCTTAGAAAATCCTTCTTACCTGTAATATCTGTTCCATTCACAATGATATTGCCACTGTCTACACCAATGCTTCCACAGATAATATTAAGCAGTGAGGTCTTGCCAGAGCCGTTAGAACCTACTACAGATACGAATTCATGATCCCTGATTGTCAGGTTAAAGTCCTGAAAAAGGCACATTTCATTGACCGAACCCGGATTATAATATTTACTGATATTCTTTAATTCAAGCACGATTCTTCACCTTCTTCTTTCTATCCATGCTGAATACAAGGATTACTAAGAACAGCACTGCTGTTATCATCTTGAGATAGTTAGATGGGAAACCAAGGCTGAGTGCCAGTGCAACACATGCCTTATAAATGATGGAGCCAACCACAACTGTCGTTGTTACTTTCAGGAAAGTCAGATTCTTCAGAAGACTCGTTCCGATAATAACACTTGCCAGACCGATTACCATAGTACCTGTTCCCATGGAAATATCAAAGAATCTCTGCTGTTGTGCATAGATACATCCACCCATGGCAACCAGTCCATTGGCTATGGATAACCCTATGATCTTAACCATTCCTTTATCTACTCCCAAAGAAGTGACAATCGTGTCATTATCTCCGACAGCTCTAAGAAGGAATCCGGACTTGGTATTCATATACCAGTCTAATAAAAGCTTGGTAATTACAGTAATGATCAAAATAATGATCACTGTACGGTATCTTCCCATGGATTCAGGGAAAATAGCATTTATGACACGATTGTCAAATATCGTATTAAAATTGTAAATAGGAAGATTGGCTCTTCCTGCAATCTGCAGATTGACCGTATATAGTGCTGTCATCATGATAATACCGGACAACAGATCTCTGACTTTGAGCTTTACATGGATTAATCCTGTCAGAATGCCTACTACAGCACCTGCCACAAAAGATACCAGAATCGTCAGGAACGGATTACATCCTGCTGTTATCAATGCACAGGTAAGTGCTGCTCCTAATGGAAAACTTCCGTCTACTGTCAAATCCGGGAAATCCAATATCTTATATGTAATATAAATTCCCAATGCCATGACCGCATATATCATGCCCTGCTCTAAAACGCTTAAAACCAGTGTCACAATGCTACCCCCGAACGTATTTTTATTCGTAATTATTCTACAATTATTTCATCAAATGACTGATATGCTCCATCTGCAAAGCCATCAGGTAAAGCAAGACCTATTTTCTGTGCAGCTGCTGTATTTACATATAAGCTTGGCTCTGAGATTACTTCATAGTTCATATCAGATGCCTTTGCTTCACCCTTCAATACTTTCGCTGCCATCCTGCCTGTCTGCTTGCCAAGTTCAAAATATTCTAATCCCATGGAAGCTACACAGCCTGCCTTGACCTGTTCCACTTCTGAACCGAATACCGGAATGCCAGCCTGAGTTGCTGCATTGATTACAGTCTGTAATGCATTTACAACTGTATTATCTGTCAGATTGTTGATACAGTCAACCTTACCTGCAAGATTTACTGCTGCCATTTCCACATCAGCCTGCACATTGATTCCACTTTCCACGATTTCAAATCCATAATCAGGTGCATATTTCTTGTATTCTTCAATTGTACTTACTGAATTGGCTTCACTTGTTGTATACAGAATACCAATCTTAGTGGCATCCGGTAACACCTGACGAATCATCTCTAACTGCTCGGATACTGCAAGTGCATCACTTGTTCCTGTGATGTTGCCTACTGATGTACCGTCCTCTTTTGCCAGGCCTGCACTGACTGGGTCAGATACTGCTGTATAGATAACAGGAATGTCTGTATTCATACAGGAATTATATGCGCTCATGGCACTTGGTGTTGCAATGGCACAAATCATATCTACCTTACCGGATACATATTTATCTGCAATTGTGCTTGCTGTACCTGTATCTGTCTGTGCATTATCATACATTACTGTCAGATTCTCGCCTTCCTTGATTCCTTCCTCTTCCAGGCCTGCAAGGAAACCTTCCCTGCAGTTGTCCAGAGAACCATGCTCTGCGAACTGTGAAATACCGATTGTATAACCGTCTGTCTTCTGTGACCCACATCCTGTCATCATGCTCATTGCTGTAATTGCTGCTAATGTGATTGCTGCTAACTTCTTTCTCATAACTTCTACCTCTCCTGTTTGATAATATTCAGCGCCATGCAAATTGAGGCAGAATATGCTTATTTATAAGCATATTTGACACAATTTATATGGCGAAGTAACCACA
>OGKZ01000183.1_pt1 | contig 64978 bp, 51 predicted proteins | sample 1572571 | NCBI WGS metagenome assembly OGKZ01 (sample SAMEA2581906, study PRJEB24529) | metagenome | biome: Human gut stool | place: China | collected 2011 | reverse complement strand
TAATGCTGCAATTCCTGCTCCTAATGCAATTCCCATATTTTCCTCCGTTCTGCCGCCTTGCGGCATGTTAATAGATTAATTTTACTCTGTCCTGCCTGTCGCAGTGACAGACCCGCATGTGCAGCCGCTTACTCTTCGACTGCTTCCTTAATATAAAGTGATGTTAAAAATACAAAAACGTATGCCTGAATTAAACCGTCAAAAATATCAAAGTAAAAACTGAATGGTACCGGCAGTACAACCGGAATTAATGACTTAAGTAACTCCATAATAACAAAAGCACCTAATACGTTACCAAAAAGTCGCATACAAAGTGACAACGGCTTGATGAACAACTCAAGAATGTTGATTGGCGTAACTATCGCCATAGGCTGTGTAAAGCTCTTAAGCCAGCCCTTAAAGCCCTTCTTGTGTATTCCTGCGTACTGGACAAGCACAATACTCATCACAGCAAGTGCTGCTGTTACATTGAGATCCTTCGTCGGCGGTTTTACTCCGCACAGACCAATCAGGTTGGCAAAGCCTATGTACAGAAGTACTGAACAAAGATATGGCACGAAGGATTTTCCTTCTTCTCCGGTCATTCCAATCACGAACTTCTCAAGCCAGCCTACAATGGATTCCGCAACAAGCTGTCTTCGGCTTACATTCTTAACCTTCAGCCCTCTTGTCAGGAATATACACAGTGCAAGTAAAATCACCATGATAACCCATGTAATGACAGTAGACTCGGCAATCGGAATATTAAAATTTCCGATATGAATGGTAAATACAGTCTCGCAGTTGAGCTCTTCCATTATTTTTTCCTTTAAATCTCCCATGAACTCACTCCTTTCTCTATATTTAGTTTTAGTGTAATATGTGGGTGCCTTCTGCGCTCACTGATACATTCACATATTGTACTCACAAAATCAAAAAAAGCAAGTCCAAATTTTTCATCCAATAGTACTTTTTAACCATTTACTTAGTACACATAACTGATAGAAAATGGAATAAATAGTAAATTTAATAAAAATTTTAGAAACTGACTACTAGTCATTTATGTTATATGTGCTATTATAAAGAACGTTGACCGCTAAAACCTAGTTACAACATTGCATTGACTGTAACTATATAAGCCATATAATATGCTAATGTGGTGTCAGCATCTTAATTCGATACTGGCACAAGCACCATCAAAAATCTTCGTATATAAAATATAATATAATGAAGTCATTAGAAAAAGGAAAGGAATTCATCATGAAAAACACTTTGACCATCTTCGTCCGGGACTTAAAAAGACTTATAAGAAGTCCGTTCGCACTTGCCATCGCACTTGGTCTGTGCATTCTTCCATCGCTGTATGCATGGTTTAATATCTATTCTAATCATGACCCATACGGCAGCACCTCCAATATCAAGATTGCAATAGCATCCGAGGATGCCGGTTACACGCTTGAGGACGGCACCTGCAAGAATATGGGCTCTGACGTATTAGAGGAATTAAAAACCAATGACAGCATCGACTGGGTCGCCTGTGGCAGCGCAGATGAAGTTATTAAAGGCGTTGAAGCCGGTGATTATTATGCCGGTGTCACAATCGGTTCAGATTTCACAGAGAGCATGTACACTGTATTTGACACTGATTTCGAACATCCTGTTATTACATATTATGAGAACGAAAAGAAAAATGCCATAGCAACCAAGATTACAGACACAGCCGTAGGTTCACTTCAGCAGACAATCAACACTAAGTTCATCGAGGTTGTCGTAAGCACTATCTTCACAGAGACCAACACTATCTCCTCCGACATTGAAAGCGAGGATCGTGCCACCACTCTCAATGACAAGCTTGTCCGCCTGCGTGAAAATCTTTCTTCCTATAATAATACACTTACAATGCTTGTAAACGGCAATACCAACCTTACAGGCAGCCTTGCCGATACCAATTCACAGATAAGCAAGCTTGCATCAGGCATAAGCAGTGCCACTGCAAGTCTTAACAACGCACAGGCAGCTTTTTCTAACAGCCGCTCGGCGCTTGGCACTTTCAGTACACAGTTAAAGACACTCATAAACGACATGTCTGCATCCCTTGACAATATTGCCACACTGCTTGACAATACAACACTCGCAAGTGATTCCCAGGCGGTTGCAAACAGTATTTCCAAGCTGAATGCCGACACTTCACAGCTCAGTACCCAGATGAAGAGCCTTAAGCTTCTGATTGCTGAGTACTATGTAAGCAATATTGATATTCCGAACGCTCCTGACCTTGGAGTATTAGATACAGTTGTAACACAGATTATCAACTCCATCGGCTCACTCACTTCACAGGCTGCCGGTAACGGAGTTCTCACACAGGCTGCTGTCGATACACTTGTATCCGGCATTAAGTCATCTCTTACTTCATGCAAGAAGCAGCTTGACGACTTATATAACAACTATGCTGACAATGTGGAGCCTCAGCTTAACAGCCTTAACGACTCCATATCGCAGACACTCTCAAGTGTCAACTCCATCATGTCAAGTCTCACAAGTGCGTTAAATGATGCGGGTGAGATTCTAAATGGTGTGTCCGACACAGTAGACAAGTCAAATGAGAGCCTTTCCCAGATTCAGGAGGTTATAGACAATGTAATAACAGAGCTTGACAATGTTATTGACTGGATAAATAACACATCCGAGAGCGATAAGATAGATATGGTTACACAGTTCCTCGGCGGCGATTCCGAGCTGTACGGTGAGTTTTTTGCCGAACCTGTCAACATGGTAACTGAAGAAATCTATCCTGTGGAAAACTACGGCTCAGGAATGACACCGTTCTATACGATACTTGCCCTGTGGGTAGGAGGAACACTTCTTGTATCGCTTGTCAAGGTTCATGCCGACCCTACAGGTCTTCTGAATGTGAAGCCGCGCCACCTTTTCTTCGGACGCTACCTTACATTCTTCCTCCTCGGACAGATTCAGGCTGCAATCGTAGTGCTCGGTGACATTCATCTGCTCCACAGTCAGGTACTTGAACCGGGACTGTTCTATCTGGTTGCCGTACTTGCAAGCTTTACATTTACACTGCTTATATACTCTCTTGCAATCTCCTTTGGCGACCTTGGTAAAGCGCTTGCCGTTGTTGTCATGGTTTTACAGATTGCAGGCTCAAGCGGAACCTTCCCTATCGAGATGCTTCCGCAGGTATACCAGAACATATACATTTTCTTTCCATTCCCTTACGCAATCAACGCGATGCGTGAGACTGTTGCGGGAATGTACGGTTCAGCTTATATAACGAATCTTGCACAGCTTATGATATTTGCTGTCGCTGCACTTGTAATCGGACTTGTAATCAGAATACCTTTCATGAAGATTAATCACTTCGTGGAAGAGAGAATGGAAGATACAGGAATGATGTAAAATATGTGATTAATAAAGGAGATTGTATATGTCTAAGAAGATAAAAGAAAACAAATCTGATATATATGGCGAGCTTGCCAATTTTCAGGGTAAGCTCCACGCACAGAATTTGAAGCGTATTCATATCGGACTTTTATGTGTGCTTATCATTCCTATGATATTCTTAGCGCTGATGTTTATAACAGACAGCAATAAGGTTATATGGCTTATATTGTGGATTGTATCACTTTTTGCAATATCAGCTTACCTGATAGTTGTAGAGTATGGTGACTACAATTTACAGCACCGCATCAACTCTATCACAGGCAATGAAGCTGAACCTGTTCCGCTTCTTGAATCCGGAATAAACGGCATGAATGGTAAAATTGCATCCGTAAAAGCCGAAGCACGCGATATCCTTGCATCCGCCAAGGAATCCGTAAAGATTGACGAGGATAAGGGAATCTCACATGCTGCTTCCGATATATATTCATCGGAAATCGACACCGACATAATAAAGAAGAGCCTCGCCTCTGACAGCAGCCTTGAAAATGACGCTTCCACTGAAGCTTCCGTACCAGAAGACAAGAAAAAGAAATCCTCCGGCAAAAAGGATAAGAAGAAAAAAGATAAAGATAAGGACAAGAAACACAAAAAGGATAAAGATAAAAAAGATAAGAAAGACGGCAAAGACATCAAGAAAAAGAACAAGTCCGGCAATAAGTCCGATAATGCGAAGGACGATGACAGCGAGAGCATCTTTATGGATGAGAGCGGTTTAGAAAACAACCATTCCAAAAAGAGTGAAAAAAATAAAGCTAAGAAGAAAGACAAAAAGAAAAAAGATAAAAAGAACACATCCAAAAGTGTTCCAAAAAGCGGCGCTTACAGCGAATACAGCGCAGCCGACAGCAATAATGATGATAATGAACTGTCTGCACCGAACAGAGTATCCCTTGAAAAGCCTTTTTCAGAAAACAGCCTTTCCGTGGATGGCTCTTTAGAAAACAGTGCTTTTGCAGATTCCGTAGACAACGACAACAGCACCGAAAGTAGATTTGTGGGATATAACTTAGTAAAGGAGGATGAATTCGATGAATAAAATACTTAAAGTATTCACAAATGACATGAAAAAAATATCGACCAACGTGATAGCTGTTGTCATAATCCTTGGCCTTTCGATTCTTCCTTCACTGTATGCATGGTTTAATATTTTTTCCAACTGGGATCCCTATGGACCAAGCTCCACAGGAAATATCAAGGTTGCTGTCGTCTCCGATGACGCAGGCTCTGAGATTTCGGGGCTTGAAATCAATATAGGTGCCACTGTTGTCGAAGCACTGCAAGCCAACAACACTATCGGCTGGGTATTCACAGACAACTCCGATGAGACAATAGAAGGTGTCAAGGCAGGCGATTACTACGCTGCACTTGTAATCCCTGAGACATTCTCAGAGGATATGGTGAGCTTCTTAACCGGAGACCTTGAACATCCTCAGATTATATATTATGAGAACGGAAAGAAGAATGCCATTGCACCTAAGATAACACAGAAGGCACAAAAGACTGTGCGCCAGCAGGTCAATGCCACATTCATAAGCACTCTTGCCGAGTCAGCCATGAAAGCAGGAAATGTCATATCCGCAACTGATTCAGACGGAGTGAGCATCGCTGATACAATGACTGAGAAGCTGACTGCCCTTTCATCAGATATGGATACATATATCAACATTCTGTCCTCCTTCAAGGGCATTATGGACTCAGCACAGAGTATCATATCCACAACTAAGATTATGCTTCCAAGTCTTGACACTGTATTAGACAGCAGTAAAACTTCCCTCTCAAGTATGCAGACAATGGTTAACAGTTCCACCAACACAGTTAACACTGTATCTGATATGATGCTTTCAAGCCTTGACATGATTGACGGAACACTTACCATGATATCCAATGTTGTAAACAGCGACCTTTCATCCGCACAGACCGTATCCACGATCATCCTCAACGGTATAGGTGCCGTGAACAACATGATTCCTTATGCAAAAGAGATATTTAACAGCTCTGTCGCCGGAATAGAAGCAAAGGGTGATGAAAAAATAAATTCCCAGATTAATGCCATCCGCGGACAGTTCGACCTCGTTAAATCTGATGCCGACCATGTAGGTTCATCATCAGCCGTGGCTGTGTCCAACTCAAATGACCTTATAGACAAGATTCAGGCAGAGCTTAAGCACTGCTCCAATGACATAGCAGTGCTTAAAGACACCTACAGCAGCTCAGTTAAGCCTCAGCTAAGCTCAACAGTGACAAATGCACAGGCTGCATTAAATACTACAGTAAACGCATTGTCAAGCTTTAATCTCAACTTAGGCAGCACAGATAATGTCCTTACCAGCTATTCTGATACGCTTGCCGATGGAAATACCAATCTTGACACAACACTTGAGCTTGCACAGGAGTTATCCGACTACATCAAGACTCTGACCGAGAATATGAGCGAGCTGTCAGACAATGAAAACTACAATAAGCTCATAGAAGTTATGGACAGCAATCCTGAACTGCTCGGAGAGTTCGCATCCTCCCCTGTGTCCCTTGACACAGTCCGCATATATCCTATTGAGAATTACGGCTCCGCCATGGCTCCGTTCTACACAGTGCTTGCACTGTGGGTAGGCGCTCTCATCCTCGTAGCGATAATACATGTAAAGGTTCACCCTATACCGGGTGTGAGCGGAATCTGCCCAAGACATGCATACTTCGGAAGATATATGCTCTTCTTCCTCGTAGGACAGCTGCAGACACTTATCACTGTTCTCGGAGATTTACACTTTATAGGCATACAGTGCGAGCATCCTGTCATGTTCTGGTTCGCAGGAGCGATGTGCAGCTTTGTATTCACGCTCTTCATATACTCACTCACTGTCGCACTCGGCAATATCGGTGAAGCACTCGCCGTTGTTGTAATGGTTGTACAGGTTGCAGGAGCCGGATGTACATTCCCTATCGAGACACTTCCGAAAGTGTTCCATTCACTGTACAATTACCTTCCGTTCCAGTTCGGCATGAACGCCATGAAGGAAGCAATCGCAGGACTTTACGAGAACAGCTACTGGACATACATCGCCAAGCTTTCCGTATATCTGCTTGTCTCACTCTTCATCGGACTTGTCGGAGCAATCCCATTCCGCAAGCTTAATAAGATTATTGATAAGAATAAGGAAAAGTCGGGAATTATGATATAAAACAGGTTCTAACACTTAAAAATACAAGTTTTTTGCCACCTAAAACAATTAGTATAATTACTCATTGTTTTCGATGCCATTTTCATTTATAATATTGCATAAATAACAAGACATGGAGGAAAGCTATGGATTATAGTGTAATCGACAGGTACATAGAAGAGCTTCTTACAAAGAGCACACCCGACAGACCTATCTGGAATATAGAAAAGATTTTGCAGGGACTCAAATCCACATGGAACTATATCGATGGGTGTATGATTAAAGCCCTTCTTGAGATGTACTCCATCACAAAGAAACAGGAATATTTTGATTTTGCCGATGCTTTCATCGACTACCGCGTTCACGATGACGGTACGATTGATGGCTATGATGTATCCGAGCTTAACATTGACAATGTGAATGCAGGAAAGACTCTCTTCGAGCTGTACGACCTCACGGGCAAGGAAAAGTACCGCAAAGCGATAGACCTCATCTACAGCCAGATTAAGCTCATGCCTCGTACAGCAGAGGGAAGCTTCTGGCACAAGAACATCTACCCTAACCAGGTATGGCTTGACGGACTTTATATGTGCCAGCCATTCTACATGGAATATGAGACACGTTTTAACGATAAGAAGAACTATGACGACATTTTCCTCCAGTTCAAGAATGTTATAAAGAACATGAAGGATCCTGTGACAGGTCTATACAAGCATGCATATGACCACTCACGCGAGATGTTCTGGTGCGACCCGGTAACAGGTCTGTCACAGAACTTCTGGCTTCGCGCACTCGGCTGGTACTCGATGGCACTTCTTGACACCATCGACAAGGCTGACCCTGACTGCAAGGATACACAGCTTTTAAAGGATACCTTCATAGACCTCATGGAAGCTATGCTAAAGTATCAGGATGAGAGCGGCATGTGGTATCAGGTTGTCAACTACGGCAAGCTTGCTCCTAATTACCTTGAGACAAGCGGAAGCTCCATCATGGCATACGCACTTCTAAAAGGTGTGCGCCTCGGCTATCTTCCTGAGAGCTGCCGTGAGTATGGTATCAAGGCATTCAACGGTGTATGTAACAAATATCTCTCCGAGGATGAGAACGGCGAAATGCACCTTGGCGGTATCTGCCTCGTAGCAGGTCTTGGCGGCAAGCAGATGCGTTCGGGAACCTTCGACTACTATATGTCAGAGCCGGTCGTTAAGGACGATGCTAAGGGAGTTGGACCATTCCTTCTCGCCTATACCGAGATGTTAAGACTGAATAAGTAAATATAAATGTGGTAACTGAACATAATTTTTTTCAGTTACCACATTTTTGTTATTATGCTTTTACATATTCTTCTATTATACAGGTATGATGTTTTTTATCTTTTCCATCGGAATCGTAGTTAATACCTACAAGCATTGCCTGTCTGTAGTGCTGCTTCAAACGCCGTTGCCACCTCGTAATTCGGCACAAAAGCTTTCTTTCTGTCTGCATCATATCCCAGATATCCCAAATGGATAAGTGCCGTCAACGCATCATCTTTAGATGCTATCGTTGAAAAATCATTTTTAAAGGTATTAGTATTTACCCTTACCATTTTGCCGGCTAACATTGACATAATATCATCTTTAAGCCCCGCATAATTCATGGTAATAAATGTATTGATTGATGCAAACGATGAAGTGTTTCTCCAATATGAATCAAAATCATGATTATTTATAGCCATAGATACAGAATTAGGATTATACATGTGTATTCCATCTATCAGATAGCCATTGTACCATGCTTTTGTGCTTTCAAAATCCATATCGTATTGTTTGCATAAGCCTTTTACTTCATCTTCCGTAAATCCATAATACTCTGTAATAGGCTTTGATTTAAGCATAGTGTATTCTCTAAAATTATTAAGAGCCGACTCATCCTTTATCTTTTTGATAGGCAGAATACCTGTGACGTATGCCAATGCCAAGAAAGATTTTGACTCCTCTGATTTGAACAGTGAATGAAGAAACTGCAAATACTTATGAACCAATTCATCATTTCTGCTATTTCTTATTATGCAATCCCATTCATCGATAATGATAATAAACGGATTTTGGGTATTCTGATATATTTTCATCAGGTTATAACTAAGGTTGTATTCGTAGTTGAGTGTATCTCCAAAGGAAGCCTTGAAATCTTCATAAATATAATCCTCAATTTTCTCGATAATATTATCCTTAAAATTATCCCAAAAAGATGATATGTCAAGGTGTATTACATTATATTTGTTCATATGCTTCTTATAGTCTTTATCAGAAGCAATCTTGGTATCCTCAAAAAGTCCGGCAGAGTCACATCCAAGACTATAATAGGCATCAATCATGCCAGCCGCATGTGATTTGCCAAAACGTCTGGCATGGCTCACGGAAATACACTTATCTTCTGTGGACAACCTCCTGTTAAGAAAATCAATTAACCTCGTCTTGTCAACATAAATTATACTGTTCTTAGCCTGTGTAAAGCTTTCATTTCCCGGATTAAAGTATATTCCCATTCGCAATTCACCTCCAAAATCTCCGCTAAATACAGTATAATTTTTTTCTGATGTCATGTCAAATACCGAAAAATATACAAAAATATTCTTTTTCTAAATTTAGAAAACATAAAAATCTTCACACTATATCAAGTTTACAATCATATTTAGGACAGTAGCCTACCGACTGCACCTGCGTATAATCCGGTCTATTTCGTCTCTTAATGCCATTTTATTATCCTCCATGTCTGATTTATATTTAATTCTTTAAATTATCTGCTTTTTTACTATAGTCGTAATCCCGCCGCATATACACCTTCCTCATATATCCACAATTTTAACAGTACATAGGCATTTCCTTCGGATATATATTTTTATATTTGTGTGTATCTTGTTTTTGATTATAGTCTTAAAAGCCTTGTATGTGGTCACCTTGCAGGCGACATTTCCGTATAAAAAAAATCACACATAGCTTACGCTACATGCTGCTCAAGGTCTCACCTGTATATTTTTCCAAAATATCATTTACCTGATATATGTCATACTCCTTATTTTCGATAGCCCACTCTACTATCCTGTCAAATTTGCTTCCCGGATTGAATGCAAGTCCGGCTCTGGACATCCAATCCTTAGACTGCCATGTATCCAGCTTAAGCGCTATGCACAACGACATGACAGTGTTCTTCTTAGGCTTACAATTTAGATTGCACTTTATCTTGGAAAAATGCTTTCTGTCCATATCAGCCCACTTCCAGACTTCATCATCGCTAAGACCCGACTTATCTATAAGCCCGAAAAAGTTAATCCCCATTCACAATAGCACTGTTATTCTAAGGGATTTTTCATCCGCCGTATAAGCACTTATCTTCCCTCTGTGCGCCTCGGCAACCGCCTTGGCAACGGACAGTCCTATGCCGTAACCTCCGGTCTGTGAGTTGTGCGACTGCTCTGCTCTGTAAAAGCGGTCAAAAAGATGCTTCACACTGTCTTTTGAAATATGCTCACAGGTATTATAAACCTCTAACTTTATCCCTGCTGCATTTGTTAAACTAACTTTAATTTTTCCTTCGCTATCAGCGTATTTTACTGCATTATCAACAAGTATTGAAACCAGCTGTCTGACAGCCTTCTCATCGCCAATATAGGCTAAGCCGGGCTGAATATTAATCTCCAGCTGCTTATTTTCGTTGATTGCGCGCGCTCTGAAGGATTCCGCTGTCTCATCAACCACATCAGACAACGGAAACTCTATCCTGACTGCATTTTTCTGCCCTTCCTCCATCTTGGCAAGATATATCAAATCATTAGTCAGTGCTGTAAGTCTCTTCGTCTGCTTTTTTATATCGTCAAGCCACTCGCTCTCACCGCATTCTAATTCCACAAGCTCCGCATCCGCATCTATTATAGTAAGCGGTGTCTTAATCTCATGCCCAGCATCAGTTATAAAACGCTTCTGCTTCTCATAGCTCTCACTGACAGGCTTTACAATTCTCCCTGAGAAAAATACAAGCAGGAGAAATACGGCAAGCATTCCGGCAAGTGATATGCCTACACTTACAAACAATACTGAATAAAAATTGGCAAGACCTCTGCCACAGTACAAAAATATTAAAAGTTTTCCTCCGTCCTTGTCCTTCACGGCAAATCTGTACTGCCCTATAAACCCGGAGGTTTTTCCGCTGTCTATGACCTTTTTTGCATACTCCGCCGCTCCATCTGTGCCTGTCCCGGCAATCTTTCCTGTATCTATAGTGCTGACGTTTCCATCTGCATCCATAAGCACCGAAAAGTATCTGCTCTCATAAGGAGCTTCCGGTGACATTCCCTTAAAGATATCCTTATCATGCTCCGGAGACATATCAGGCCTTGGGAAGCTTCCGTCATTCTCCTTTAAAATTGCAATGGTTCTCTGTGCATCATCGACCATTCTTGTATAATTTAGTATGTTTACTGTACCTATTATAATAAGAAGTACAATAAACAGTGACAGCATCGCAACAGCCACAAGCTTTCTTCGAAGTTTTCTTATCATACCGGCTCCTCTTACTTATTCTTTTCTTCCGGGGAATTGCAAAGCACAAATCTGCCAGTAAACAGTTGTGAAATTCTGCCGGTACACTTCCGGACCTTTTGAAACCCGTTGGTGTTTAGCGGCTGTATTTTAGCCGCTTATGCACCACTACGGGTTTCAATGAGTGAGAACGCGTCCGGAATGGTACCGGCAGAATTTCACAACGTCCGATTGCTACAGACTGCATTTAGCAATTACCTGATTCTTTTCTTCCAGCGAATACCCTGCATTTCTCGTTGCTTTTATCTGTATATCAGCTCCTAATGCATCAAGCTTCTTTCGCAGGTAAGAGATGTATACCCATACCACGTTAATCTCAGCATCGCTGTCATAGCCCCAGATTTTTTCCATAAAATGCTCTGTTGATATGAGCTGCTTAGGATTTGCCATCATCATCTCCATCATCTGATACTCTTTATTTGCCAGCTTATAGGAGCCTGACGGCGATGAAAGCTCATAGCTTGCCGTGTCAAGTGTTACATTTCCGACATGCATGGACGAATCCGCATGCACATTCGCATTGGCACTTCTCGTCATGGCTCTGATTCGCGCAAGCAGTTCCTTGGTGTCAAATGGTTTAGTAAGATAGTCATTAGCTCCGCTGTCAAGCCCATCCACCTTATCGTCAATCTCGGACTTTGCCGTCAAAAGCAGCACCGGAACCATATTCCCGGCTGTACGGAGCTTCCTAAGCGCTGTTATTCCGTCCATTCTCGGCATCATCACATCCATTATGGCACCATCGTAATTGTCTGTCTCAAGGTACTCAAGCGCCTCCACGCCATCATACACCGCATCAACAGAAAAATTATTTTTTTCAAGTATCGCCTTCACTGCCCTTGATAGTGATTTCTCATCCTCAACAAGAAGAAGTCTCATATTGCACACCTCCGGTTATATGCTGCTTCACAACTATTTTACATAAAAGAATTAGTGTGTCAAAACATGCTAATTCAGTCTATGAGTGTATAACAAATTATACACAGCTAAGTTCACAAAGCACATTTTGACATCAGAATCATAATAGATAAGTTCTGAATAGTCATTAAAATTATAATAAATTTAAAACGGCTATATTGCAAGCCGATTTATATTTTACTTTTGCCAAAGATATTCTGCATGATTTTTTGTGAATTTTACAAAAACTTTAAATGATTTTTAAGTTCATTTAGGGTTCGAGCATTAAACTCATCTCATACAAAGAACAACAACAATAAAAAAGAGGTGGTTTATATGGCAGTACAGACCGTATTCAAACGATATGAGTTAAAATATCTTATGACAAGAGAACAGAAGAATCTTCTGCTAAAGATAATGACAGGTCATATGGAACTTGATAAGTACGGACATACAACAATAAGAAATATCTACTTTGACACAGACAATTACAGGCTTGTAAGACATTCCATCGAAGGCCCGCCATACAAAGAAAAGCTGAGAGTAAGAACCTACAGCCATGTATCAGGAAATGACAACGTATTCGTTGAGCTTAAGAAAAAATACAAATCTGTAGTATACAAAAGGAGACTTGTTCTCCCACTTGATGAAACGATGGATGCCCTCACAATGCACCGTCCGCTGCCTGTCAAATCACAGATTGCGGATGAAATCAATTATTTTTGCAGCTACTACCGGACACTCAGACCTGCAGTGTTTTTAAGCTATGAGCGTGAAGCCTTCTATTCTATAGACGGAAGCGATTTCCGAGTTACATTTGACGAGAACATCCTATACCGCGATGATGATGTCTCTCTCTCCGGCGCAATATATGGCACTCCGATAATAGCAAGTAATCAGGTACTCATGGAAATAAAGACACCCGGCGGTATCCCAATGTGGATGACTGATTTTCTCACATCCCAGAAAATTTATAAGACATCCTTTTCCAAATACGGAGCTGCATACAAGGATATGCTTCAAAGCAATAAAAATATCGCTGCGCACAGCAATGACAAATTCGATAATGTTATATTTCTGCACTCTATATAAGCTGCTAACAAAAATAATTATATAAAAGCCAAAAATATATGGCTTACAGCTAAAAATTAATTATATGCCGCATAAATACAAAGTATTTATAACACCGGCACCGAACAACCAATGTGATTTTTAATACTTTTAATGGAGGTTATTATGGTTAGTAATTTATTTAAAGGAATTTTTGATTCAGATTTAACATCGGTAATATCCGTCACAGACTTTTTCCTGTGCATTGGAACAGCACTTTTAATCGGCTTAATCTTTGCCGGAATGTACATCTATCGCACAAGAAGTTCTAAGAGCTTTGTCGTGACACTTGCTCTGCTTCCTGCAACCGTCTGCATGGTGATAATGATGGTTAACGGAAATGTCGGTGCAGGCGTTGCCGTAGCCGGAGCATTCTCTCTCGTCCGCTTCCGTTCGGCTCCGGGTTCAGCCAAGGAAATAGGTGCTATTTTCCTTGCAATGGCAGCCGGTCTTATAACCGGAATGGGCTACTTAGCATATGCGATACTTTTCTCAGTAATCATGGCAGTCATCTACATAGTTTACACGGAAATTGAGAGAAAGAGCAAGGACAGAGGCTTACTTTACAAAACACTTCACATCACAATACCTGAAGACTTAGACTACGATGAAGTTTTCGAGGAGATATTTAAGGATTACACTTTAGAATTTGAACTTATCCAGGTCAAGACAACCAATATGGGAAGCATGTTCCGACTTACATACAATATAACACTTCTTAGCGATGCATCCGTCAAGGAAATGATAAACAAGCTTCGCTGCAGAAACGGAAATCTTGAAATTACTGTTTCCAAACAGGATAATCAGGCTATAATGTTATAAGCCCTCACAGAAAGGAGTCACTATGACTAAATACAAAAAAATAATAACCGCTGCACTGATATCAGCCATGCTTATGACCGGATGCAGCAGTGCTGATAATTCAAGCACAGCCACAGACAATGGCTCAACAGAAGTCTCAACAACGACAAATAGTACGGTATCATCAGGACAGAATACATCAGGTAATTCTTCATCATCAAATGAAAGCTCTGACAATCCGGCAGGCTCCGGTGATACATCTGCTTCCACAGTATCAGCGATAACATCCGTCGACACATCGGAGATGTTCACCAACCGCGACAAAGAAATCGGATATGATGAGAGCACAAGCGTAAAGCTTATTCTAAGCGGCGACAGCATAAGCAGCAGCTCCGATTCGGTAACAATATCCGGCTCTACAGCTACCATATCCGAGGAAGGAACCTATATCATATCCGGAACTCTCGATGACGGCATGATAATTATAGACGCAGATAAGAATGCAAAAATCCAGCTTGTGCTTGACAATGCCAATATAAACAGCAATACATCGGCTGCAATCTACGTCTGCAAAGCAGATAAGGTATTCATAACTCTCGCACCAGGCTCCGAAAATACACTGTCAAATGGCGGTGAGTATACCGCTATAGATGACAATAATATTGACGCAGTTATTTTTTCAAAGGATGACTTAACTCTTAACGGAAGCGGCAGTCTCACAATAAATGCATCGTCAGGCCACGGCATAGTGTCAAAGGATGACCTTGTAATCACAAGCGGAGCTTACACTATCAACTCTGCAGGCCACGGTCTTAGTGCAAAGGACAGCATAAGAATCGCTGACGGCAGCTTCACAATAACATCCGGCAAGGACGGCATACATTGTGAAAATGATGACGATGATACAGCAGGCTTTGTATATATCGCAGGCGGCAGCTTCAATATATCAGCGCAGGGTGATGGCATAGATGCCAGCTATTATCTTCTCGTTGATAATGGCAGCTTTGACATAAATACCGAAAGCACCGATGATGATGCAAGCACCAAGGGACTCAAAGCTGGCAGTGACCTCATTGTAAACAATGGAACCTTCGACATTGACACCGCTGATGACGGACTTCACAGCAATTCAAACGTGACTGTAAATGGCGGAAGCTTCACAATAGCTACAGGTGACGATGGTTTACATGCTGATGATGCGCTGACAATCAACAACGGCTATATCAATATCACAGACTGCTACGAGGGACTTGAAGGTCTCACTGTGACTGTAAATGACGGCACAATAAGCCTTACAGCTTCCGACGATGGTATAAATGCCGCCGGCGGAAATGACTCAAGCGGCTTTGGCGGATTCGGCCCGGACGCATTTGCAGCAGACTCTAACGCCAACATATATATCAACGGCGGCACAATAAACATTGACGCAGGTGGCGATGGTATAGACTCTAACGGCAGTCTCTATGTATCAGGCGGCGAAATCTATGTATCAGGACCTGAATCAAATGCCGATGGCGCTCTTGACTATGACGGGGAAGCCACAATTACAGGAGGAAGCATAATTGCAGCCGGTGCATCGGGAATGGCACAGAATTTCGGCTCGTCCTCAACGCAGGGAAGCATCCTCGTTACATTTACAACCCAGTCTGCTGGTACAACAATAAGTCTGCTTGACGAATCAGGCAATGAGCTTATTTCATGGCAGTCAGGCAAGACCTACAGCAGTGTAGTAATCAGCTCTCCTGACATAACCGTTGGCAGCACATACACCATAAAAGCCGGCGGCTATGAGACAACTGTCACCATGGACAGTGTCATATACGGAAACGGCATGGGAATGGGCGGCGGTTTCCATGGCGGCAACGGCGGCATGGGTGGTCAAAGACCTGATAGAGGCGATAATAACTCCAATGGGCATATGCCGGACGGCAACGGTAATATGGGCGATATGACTCCTCCGGACGGTAACGGCGGCATGACTCCTCCGAACCAGAATTCAAATAATCAGGAAACATAAGGTCTGCCGTATAAGCTGAAATTTATATTCATAATGTTTTTCATTACTCCAAAATGCAAAAACCGTAATAGAATTAGTCAATTACTAAATCTGTTACGGTTTTTCTTAGCTAAATATTCTTACTTGTCATAACTACTATCTGCTCTCCATGACTTTCTTAAATTCATCCTCTGTCATATGCAATTTATGTGCCGCCTGTTCTATAGATATAATTCCTTCATTTACTAAATCAACAAGCGTATGCTCTATCCCTATATCATATCCATTACCATAGCCTGTATCAAATCCGCTATCATATCCCTCATCATACCCAGCCTGTCTCTCCGCTGTCCTCAGTTTTCTCTCTTCCTCTTCCTTATTGTACTCAAATATGCTCGTCATAACTACCTCCGCCCGGTTCTTCCTTAAGAAATCCACCAGAATGTCATTTTTTATGCACTCATCAACTGCCCTGTTGACAGCATCATCAAGTGAACCTGATTCTTCTTTATATTTTCTGACCAATGCCACATACTGCGCATAATCCCTGAGCGTGCGGCTCTGCTTCATAAGCTCCAGATTCCTGCCATAATTAATGTTAAGCACCGTGACTCTAAGTTCAAGTGCCGGATTATTAACATGCGGTGCAAACGCATCCGACAGCCTGTACTCACTTCTGTCAGCAACCTCATCCTGTCCGTTATAAAACACTATGAAATTCGGTGCCGGCACTTTCTGTATGGCTGATGAGTACAGCGACTTAGTCTCCACCAGCTTGCTATACTCTGATGAAATGTAAAACAGATTCCGCAACGGCATGTTGGGATTGACCGTTGACTGATGCTCATACAGATATATTCCTGTGCTCAGCAGAAATGCAAGGTCATTCTTCATACCCATGTAGACCGCATTCTCAAGCGTTACTATCTGTAAGTCCTCCGGATTGTCATAATGCCTGCCCGATACTGCATTGTACAGCTCAAGCAGATTCTTCTTATCAGAAAATAACATCCTGAATATTGTATCCTTGTATCTGCGGTCAGATATCAACCCACCTGTCGGCAACTCACTGCAATCGGGTGTCATTTTTCCTGCATTTGCCTTGCCACTTCGCACCACATCCGTCTGTGCCGCTCCTCTTCGTGCCGCATCCGTCTGTACTGTTCCTCTTCGTATCACATCTGTCTGTGCTGATTCCATTCGAGATGCTTCTATCCCTTCTGCTCCTGCACACGGTGTACCCGCCTCTGTGTCAGCACCAGTAAAAAACTCATTCTCTTCAACCTTTACTTTTTTCGTTCTTGTTCCGTTAATACCCTTCATCAAATACCTCCTGTAGTTGTTATGCAGGAGATATATCTACCGATGCCAATTTGCACTGCCGATTATGCTTCTTATACAAGTATGTATATGCATTGGTCTGCCAATACAGCATCTTCCGATGATATCAGATGTCTCCTGCTAAAAAATTAATGTGATTTCAAGCATAGACCTCTGAATATCCACCATAAAGGCTATATGAATTGTAGAACCTCATGCGATAAGAAATCGCATGAATCATAGAATCTCAAGAAATATGCTCTGGCTTGAGATTAGCATAACAGACTATACATGTCAATATCCTCTTTGATACAATTTGGCATAATATTTGTACATTTACAGTTTAAGATTCGGGTGGCAAAACATGCCTTATGAACTTAACCGTGTATAACAAGTTATATATATGCATATCTCGACTTTTGGGAGAAGCTTAGTTGTTCTTAGGACTCTGCTTGATTCCCAGCCAAAAGCAGCATGGATGCTGCTTTAGAAGCAATGCATACATGGATGTATGCTTCGCTTCGGTGGCGGACGTATAGAAAATGTTTATCAGAGTCCTTAGAACATCTTGCTTCGGACAACGGAGTGGTTATGCATAAATATAACTCGTTATACACCCACAGACTAAATCAGCATGTTTTGACACCCGAATTATCCTTTGTAAAATAGTTAGAAAGCTGTGCGAACTGTTCAAGTGTCAACGCTTCACCGCGGATGCTCGGACTGACTCCAAGTGATTTGATTGCATCTGCAATCTGCTCCTTCTGAAGTCTGAGCTCCGAAGAGTTGGAAAGTCCGTTGGCAAGGGTCTTTCTTCTCTGATTAAAGCTTGCTCTTATAAGCTTGAACATAAATTCAGCATCGTCAACATCAACAGGACATGTCTCATGCTTTTTTAAACGTATCACCGCTGAACCTACATTCGGTCTTGGCATAAAACATGTCGGAGGTACATTCAGTACTATCTCCGGCTTGGCATAATACTGAACTGCGAGAGAGAGAGCACCGTAATCCTTGGTTCCCGGCCCGACCTGCATGCGGTCAGCGACCTCCTTCTGAACCATGATTGTTATGCTGTCAATCGGTACATGGCTCTCAAAAAGACCCATAATGATAGGTGTCGTTATATAATACGGAAGATTAGCGACAACCTTTATCGGCTTTCCGCCATTCTTCTCCTGTGCAAGTGCCGCAATATCAACCTTCAATATATCTTCATTGATTACAGTCACATTATCATAAGCAGCGAGTGTCTCCTTCAAAATAGGTATAAGATTGGTATCAATCTCAACCGCTGCCACCTCTCTCGCATTCTCGCACAGAAGCTGTGTCATGGTTCCGATACCCGGCCCTATCTCAAGAACAAAATCGTCCTTAGTCACACCAGCCTCACGGACTATCTTCTCAACAACATTTCCGTCAATAAGAAAATTCTGTCCGAAACGCTTCTGGAACATAAATCCGTATTTGTCAATTATCTCTCTCGTATTTGTTGGATTTCCAAGATGTTTATTTTCCAAGTTTTTCCTCTTTCTTTTATATCATTACTCAGGTAATTGCACAACGCCCGGCTTTCTAAATACAGTCATGCAACTTCTCTATGTATCATTACTTTCTAAATCTGAAACAGCTTCCTCGCATTCTCATTTGTGACCGCAATCACTTCATCTTCGCTCACATTCTTAAGCTGCGCTATCTTTTCCACAACATAAGGAAGATTCAATGAGCTGTTTCTCTTGCCTCTGTTGGGAACCGGTGTAAGATACGGACTGTCCGTTTCAAGCAGAATTCTCTCAAGCGGCATCATACTCACCGTATCTACAAGCTTCTTCGCATTCTTGTAGGTCACAACTCCTCCGACACCTAAGTAATATCCGGCATCAAAATACTGCTTTGCCATCTCAGGCGAATATGAATAGCAGTGAATCACTCCTCGAAGCTCCTTATATTCATCACTAAGAAGAATGTCCGCTGTATCCTTAGCCGCCTCACGGCTGTGAATTATAATCGGTTTATCCACTTCAAGGGCAAGATTAAGCTGCCTTATAAACCATTTTTTCTGTATGTCGGCATCCGGCTCATCCCAGTAATAATCAAGACCGATTTCGCCCACCGCCACAACCTTTTTGTTGTGAAGTGCTTCATCCTTCATATACTGTATGAACTCCTCGTTAAGCGGTGCAGTTTCACTAGGATGCACACCAACCGCCGCATAGATGTAATCATACTGCGCCGCAAGCGCAATGCTGCTCCTTGTCGTCTCCATCGATGCTCCGACATTCACAACATACTCTATACCGTTTTCAGGGAGCTTATTTAAAAGCTCCCTGCGGTCATCGTTAAACGCTTCATCATCATAATGAGCGTGCGACTCAAATATTCCCATAACTTTTGTTAACTCCAAAAACACATTTAGCGAACTTCCAATCAATTACCGCAGCAATTACAAAAATTCCCCGTAAACTCAAGCCTCGGCTCATTGCCTGCACAAATTCCTGTAAACTCAGGCTTTAACTCACTGTCTGCACAAATTCTTAAATAAACTTCGCTTATTTGTAAAGTCTAACCATTATTACCCAATACTTACTCCGTTAGGTACATCCTTCTCTGCTGTGAGAAGTACCGGCTTGCCTTGTGCATCCTCAGCGCAAAGAAGCATGCCCTCTGACAGTACTCCGGCAAGCTTGGCAGGCTTTAAGTTAGCTACCACAACAACCTTCTTGCCAACCATCTCCTCGGCTGTGTAATAAGGTCTGAGTCCCGACACAATCTGGCGTACCTCACTGCCTAACTTTACCTGTGAACACAGAAGCTTCTTCGACTTCTCAACATTCTCACACTTTATAATCTGACCGATTCTAAGCTGTGTCTTAAAGAAATCATCAATAGTAATCTCAGGCGCTTTTTCAATATCCACACCTGCATCTGCGCTGTCTGATGCATTAGCACCTTCTGAGCCATTGTTATCAGCCGCGGCCTCAACTTCCGCCTTCTGCTTAGCTCTGATTTCTTCTACCTTTTCCATAACTTCTTTTACATCGAGACGTGCAAAGAGTATCTCAGGTGTCTCAGTAACCTTGCTGCCTGAAGGATACAGACCGAATGCAGATAAGCTCTCCTTGTCTCTTGGCTGTGCGTTAAGCTGCTTTCTGATGCGCTTAGCAGTCTCAGGCATAAATGACTCTAAGAGCTCTGCACCGATAAGAATGCTCTCAACAAGATTATAGAGAACTGTCTCAAGACGCTCCTTCTTAGTCTCATCCTTTGCAAGTGCCCAAGGCATTGTCTCGTCAATATATTTGTTACATCTCTTAAAGAGATTGAATATCTCTGTCATTGCATCCGCAACGCGAAGCTCTTCCATCTTAGCGTCAACCTTAGCCATTGTTCCGAGAACAAAATTCTTAAGATCCTCGTCAACTTCCTCTGTTACACCTGTATTATTCACAACTCCGCCAAAATACTTGTTAGACATGGATATTGTTCTGTTTACGAGGTTTCCGAGTGTGTTAGCAAGCTCTGAATTCATTCTCTCGACTAAGAGTTCCCATGTGATTACACCGTCATTCTCAAATGGCATCTCATGGAGCACGAAGAAACGCACCGCATCAACGCCGAACAGGTCTACAAGGTCATCCGCATAGATTACATTGCCCTTTGACTTACTCATCTTGCCGTCACCCTGTAAGAGCCAAGGATGTCCGAATACCTGCTTAGGAAGTGGAAGGTCAAGTGCCATAAGGAAAATAGGCCAGTAAATTGTATGGAATCTGATAATATCCTTACCGATAAGATGAAGGTCGGCAGGCCAGAACTCGTTAAACAGCTCTCCGTTATTGCCATCCGCATCATATCCAAGACCTGTGATATAGTTAGTGAGCGCATCAAGCCATACATATACAACATGCTTGTCATCAAAATCTACCGGAATGCCCCACTTAAATGAAGTTCTCGATACACACAAATCCTGAAGTCCCGGAAGAAGGAAATTGTTCATCATCTCATTCTTTCTTGATACAGGCTGTATGAATTCCGGATGTGTATTTATATAGTCAATAAGTCTGTCCGCATACTTGCTCATCTTAAAGAAGTATGCCTCCTCCTTAGCCGGCTTACACTCTCTTCCACAGTCAGGACACTTGCCGTCAATAAGCTGTGACTCCGTCCAGAAAGACTCACAAGGTGTACAGTACATTCCTTCGTAATGTCCCTTGTAGATGTCGCCCTTGTCATAGAGCTTTTTAAAAATCTTCTGAACCTGCTTCTCATGGTAATCATCGGTTGTTCTGATAAACTTATCATATGAAGTATCCATAAGATCCCATATTCTCTTAATCTCTCCAGCAACATTGTCTACATACTGCTTAGGTGTAATTCCTGCTGCCTGCGCCTTTAACTCAATCTTCTGGCCATGTTCATCTGTTCCTGTCTGGAATCTTACATTGTAGCCCTGAAATCTCTTGTATCTTGCAATACTGTCGGCAAGAACGATTTCATAGGTATTGCCTATATGCGGCTTACCTGATGTGTAGGCAATGGCTGTTGTGATATAATAATTCTTCTTTTCCATTTTACAAATCACTCTTTTCTTCTATAGTTTTATTAACCAAGGTTATTTATGTCACAAGACTACCACAAGTGTTTTTTCTTGTCAAATAAAAGGCTTAACACACGCTAATTTACGGCTTAAGATTATCTGATTAAGACTAGGGTGTCAAAACATGCTCTGTGAACTTCGCGGTGTATAACGAGTTATATTTATGCATATCTCGACTTTTGGTAGAAGCTTAGTTGTTCTTAGGACTCTGCTTGATTTACAGCCAAAAGCAGCATGGATGCTGCTTTAGAAGCAATGCATACAGGGATGTATGCCGGCTTCGGTGGCGTATGTATAGAAAGCATTCATCAGAGTCCTTAGAACATCTTGCTTCGTACAACGGAGAGATATGTATAAACATAACTCGTTATACACTCATACACTAAATCAGCATGTTTTGACACCCGACCCCCCATTAATTGAGGAAAAAGTACCCGTCCATGTTCTCTGCATTCATGTCAAGCTGAACCTGCGGCATTCCTGTATCTGGATTTTCAATTCCGACCGCAAGACTGTATGTGCCGTTTAGAAGATGTTTTCTGTCATCACCTGTGATATTAAGCTTGACATCTGCGCTCTCCTGCCCGCATATTTCCGTCAAATCCACGCCTGTGTCATACCTTTTTATGGCATTGCCACTCTCATCCATCAGATACACGCACAGATGCCAGTCAAAATATATCGGTGCTGTTCCATAATTATTTACAGTCAGTCTGACACTCAGCCGCCCGGTAAGCCTGTTGTCCGTCATCACGCACTCTGATATGCCATAGCGGTAGCCAAGCTTTTTAAGCACCTGATAAACTTCATCTGGATAATTTTTTTCATCCTCATCCGCAATCGGGCACATCGGACCTGCAAATGTCATATGTGACCTGGAAAGAAGTTTCAGTGTCCCATCAAGCCTGTCCGTGAGCATCTCTTCCATCGAATACTCACTTGTGAACTCACCGCCTACAGGTGCGCTCTCCCATACCTTTGGCACTGCGATAAGCTCCATCGGCTGCTCAGGTTCCGAATATATTCCTCCCTCCTCTATCCATGAAAGCCATTCCATAGTGTCCTGTGCATACCCTGTCATATCATTAAACACACCCAGACCATACTCCGATACATAAGAAAACGGTCTTCTCATAAGAAGCTTTGCATTTGGAAATGCACTGATATACGGCTCTACATACTTTCTTAGGACATCTTCTGACGGAAGTCTTTTTATTCCATCATCATATTTTACATGCCACTCACCCCAGTGCCCCACACTTCCAAGCTCTATATAGCAGAAAAATGAATCTCCTCCATATCTTTTTCCAAGCTCCTCCACCGCCTTTGCGTGATAAGCTATAAATGTCTCATTCGAATAATCCGGTGAATAGCCCTTTCCATAGTCTGTATCATAGAATATACCATCGCCTGTCTTTTCATACAGCCAGTCCGGTATATCCATATGTTCCTCGTCAGAAGGCTCATCACATACGAATCTGAAAACAACATTTTTTCCACTTGAGCGCCATGTGTCAATAAAGTTTTCCTCCTCTATGGAAGCGAAATCAAAGACACCCTCCTCCGGCTCAAGCTCCCGCCATGTCACATCCACATATACAAGAGTGTTGTCCCCTACCGCATCAAAATAATCTGCATTCGGGGCAAAGCCAATAAGCGGATTTCTCAACACTGTATCCACTGTACTATATCTGTATGTTTTCACATTAATCATCATCCTCACAAAAATAACCACCGCCACAATGACAACAATACCTGCTGCCACTCCCATCTTATGTCTTTTTTTAGCCATGATACTCTCCGTTAAATTCTATAAGTGCCGCATCATTCACGCCCTCTATATCCCTTATGCGCTCAACAAATGACTGATTATCATTTTTACATCTGACCTGGATAGTCAGCTCCGTATTTTCACCGCGCATTATCTTAGAGCGGATTGTGTATTTTAACTTTCCAAGCGCTCTCACAACATTGTCACCTGCCGTATCACCATTGTAATGCACCACAAGCATATATTGATATCCCGATGCTCCTTTCGTGCTAAAACACAGCACAAGAATAAACATGATTACAAATGCTGTCACTGCAAGTATGTACATGCTTGCGCCTATAGTAATTCCTGTCGTTATAGCCCAGAACATATACATAAGGTCAAGCGGCTCCTTAATCGCTGTACGGTAACGCACTATGGAAAGCGCACCTACCATACCAAGAGAAATCACAATATTCGTGCTGATTGCAAGTGTTACCATGCTTGTGAGCACTGTCATTCCGACCAGCGTGATTGCATAATTTCTGCTGAATACAACACCTTTGTAGAACTTTTTATAGACTGCATATATCAACAGCCCCATGACAAGCGCTAACAGCAAATCTACAGTCATTGTAAGAATTGTCGAGAGAGAAATTGCCTGATTGTACATATCTGATTCCAACACTGATTTTTTAATTACATCTCTTATACTCATAACCTGCTCCTTTCCCTCAATAGCTGCATGAGAGTTCCTTCTTTTTTTCAAGGCACATTGTATATTTTGAATATGCCACATATGCACTGTCCGCTACAGGAAGCAGACTTCTTATAAGCTCCGGAAGATACTCCGTAAACTTTACTTCCATTATGAGCATTCCCGGCTGCATGACATTTTTTACAGGAAGCTTATTGTCAAAAAAATTATCGTTTAACACTCCTGCCCTTACCTGGCTGTCAAATGTGATTCTGACATCACCATATGGATACACAAATGGTACTCTGTCATAGTCAACGACAACCTTCGGAGCCATTCCGTTCACAGCACATTCAAAATAGAATTCCCTGCAAAGAGGTTCATCTTTATCAGTCAGGAAATCATATCTTCCTGCAATAAGTGCATCCGCTTCCTCCCTTGTAAGAGATGCCGCCGTCTTATGTATATACTGCCCTTCCTTATGCTTGCACTCAAGCTTAATGACCTTATCAGAGCAATTATATATCCTTATCCTGTATTTTTTTCTTGACTCAACACCTGCAAGCTTCTCTTCATAGGCACGCTCAAAGCGGTCATCAAAATACAGACTTCTTATCATATAACCGCTCTGCAAGGAATCCGCAGCTTTCTGTGAACATCCATCCTGTCGGGAGCTTTTCCCTAAGATGATATCTTCCCTTGACGCATTGCCGCCTGCATGTGCATCCGCCTGCATAAAAAATGAAAGCCTTTTTATCATAATATCCCTTTCAACTTCACTTATCATAAACTTTAGTTCATGACGGAACTTATAGCCCTCACTCTTCATATATATCCTCCTCTACGCTTCCGTCAGGCATAATATAGAAGCACTTGACACCATATATACGTCCGTTTCTGTTTGAAAGATAATAGTCGAATGCCGACTGTTCCATTCCGGATTCATTTCTTGCTGTGACTTTAATAAAATACTGCCCCGGCTCTAATAAAACGTCTGCCATATATTCAGTTACATACAGATTATCCGCTTTGACAACCGGATTTTCAAAGCTGTAATCATCTGAAATCTCAACTGTGTAGTAGACATTCTCCGCATCAAAATCATATGACGCATCCCATATTAATTTTAACTTTCCGTCATCCGGCTGCAGTTTTCCTATATAAAAAGGCATAGGCTTTGTAAGGCTTTCCTTGTATGATGCATAATTTAACTGCGTTTCCTTTGCCATAGTCTTTACGTACTCCCTGTATCCATCAATGTCAAAGGACATATGCTCTAAATCAGGCTCCTTGAACGAATACTCCTCCACAACAGGTGCATATACATCTATAAGCTCATTTAACTTCTCCTCATCGATAAACTTTACATATTCCTCTATCTTGTCATCAAGCTTCTGCCTCATATCACTGTCTAGCAGTATCCTCCTGAAAAGCACATTGCCCCAATAATTGCTGACTCCGGTCTCCCAGCCCGCAGTGTCTCTATTTCTCGCATTTTTTGAGGTTGAAAATGCGCCATCATTATCCCATGATATAAAATACCATGTGCTGCTGTTTAACGGACTATAGAGAAATACATTTCTTGACTGTGTATCAATATTTCCCATAAGAATATGAAATGCCATCCATGAAAAGAGATTATCCTCACAGAACCATTTGTCCATTATTTCATCTATTGAGATAGAATAATCATTTACATCTTCGAGCATTTCAATCAGCTTGCTATGGTCATCATTTCCTTTAATCTCTAACATTTCTTCAAATGCTTCGACATCGTAATCCGCATCGTTTTTAAGCTTGATTACATCCGGATATCTGTAAAACTCAAAATAATTCACCTTATAGAGCTGTCCGTTTTTGTCTAGTCCGTGGCTTTTAAGTGCTCTTTTATTGAGCTGCTCAACCTGCGTATACAGACCATAATCCTCAAACTCACCGCTCCCTCCCTCTGTCATATCCTTAACATACAGATGGACGAACTGCGTCCTAAGAGAAATCATATCCGGAATCTGCGTCATCAAATCATAGCACAGCTTATTGGTAAACCTGCTGTAATCCGATACATGCTTATTTAAGTTGATTACTTTCTGGTCATTCCATGTACCTTTGTTGTCCTTTATTGTGATTTTATAGTTTTTCTGCTCATTTTTTGAGGAGGACTGCCCTCTTATGGACACTGTCGCATTAGGCACATTCTGACCGTATCCAAGCTCTCCCATGACAGGTCCGTTTTCATCCCCCACCTGCAAAAGACCATTCACGCAATATCTGTCCACTCCCATATATTCGTAATCATATACAGAATAACTGTTGACCTGTGTCCATGTGTGATTCGTATTGTCCGAAGCATTTCCCTCGCTCACCGTAAGATACATTGTCACGATTGATGATGGATTCTGATTCTCATATAAGATATCATTATCATATATCATCTTTGAATTATCAGTGTCAGAACCTGCATTATCACTGCCTGTTAATCCTTCTGCTTCATTGTCGGCAGTGACGGCTTCCTCAGTATCTACACCTTCATTTTTCCCGATACCCATATCGCTTATCGAGCACGAACTCATTCCCACAGCAATGCAGATAAGTCCAATGCTGCACACTATCTTTATGCCTTTCAAAGCTGTTTCTCCCTTCCAAATGCCGCTTTACGTTCCTTTCGCAGCTGTTTTTTATATTTTTTCTGATATTTTTTTTCAAGCTTTACCGCCAATTTGGTAAAAAGACCTCTCTTTTCCTCCGCAATCACAGGCTGGCTCGATAATACGTGATACAGCAGCTTATTCAGATATATCCTAAGCCCTGCAAATGCAGCAATAGAGAATACTACTGTTCCAACCCAGAAACCAACACCATAGAACTTTATATCAAGCTCACGTACAATTAGCGACCCACCGCAGCTTGTAAACATAAATGCCAGTACACTTATAAGCGCACCCTTGTTATCCGCAAAATACAGCTGTATAAGCATAAGACAGCTGCCTACCGCATAGAAGGCATACCCCACGCACAAAACCCTGAAAATTCCAAGCATATCATCGGTCATTCCAAGCGGAAGCATGGGAAGAATTATTGAACCTCCTATTATAAATACTATAGTTGTAAACAGCTGCTTCATAAAAGTATATGTAAGCTCCCTGAAAAGAACCTCCTTCATCTCCTGCCCTGCCTGATTTATGTCCTTTAGTATTCCGCCATTATTCAACGCATCGAAAAAACTCCTGTATTTGGGATAAAAATTAACTTCCACCGATGTTACAAAATTAATCGTTGTCACAAGTATCGATAAAAAAGCAGCTATCGCCGGAATATCATATACCGGAGCGGCATAAAACAGCCCCTGTATATGCTCGTTTACACGGCTTCCCCACATTATGGCAAGATGACCGAACAAGCCAAACGACATGCCAAGTCCCACCAGTATAAGCTCCGGATATCTGTCAATCCACGGCAGAAAGCATGCTGAGCTTACATCTCCCTTAGGGAAATATTGAACCATGACCTTATAGTACAGAACAGACATTATTCCATAGCCCGACACAACCGCAAAAAGCATTGCACATATAATCTCACACTCTGTGAACTTTAAAAGCAATGCTCCCACAAGCCCCGATATGATAACCGCTCCGGCGAATACTTTTATTATTCCCTGATAATCCTTAACCGCCGTCAGAAAGCTCATCTCATTCCACACAAGCACAAGCTCTCCGAACAATATAAGGCATAATACAGCATATATTGCCGGAATGCCTGCAAATAACATGAATATCCCATACAATATATCGCCCGATACGAGCATTATGCTTGTGCTTCCCCAGAACGCCGGAAGTATATGACTTTTTTCTTTGCTGTACAGACTATCTGCAACGAACCTTGTCAGCACCATTGTGAACGTGTTTGTAAGAACCATTGACGCAAGAAGTGTATATGTGACCATGCTGTTTAACAGCTCCCTCTCATGATGCGATGCCCCAAAATACATTGACATAAGACTTATCATTATGAGCAGAACCATTCCAAGAAGCATCGGCCCGACACACACAATTCCCGCATAGCCATACGCTTTAAGGAGCGGAAACACACCCTTTTTGGAAAACATTTTTTTTAATTCAAAACCAATTCCTGCCATTATAATCCTCTTTTCTAAGCATCTGACACTATATAACATCATTCGATATCAATTTTTTATAAATCCTTCTATAGTTTTCCATCGAAATATTGTGAGTATAGAGATTATTAACTCTATCTTTTCCTATCTGCCCCATTTTTCTTCTCTTTGCCTGATTCCTGCACAGCTCAAGCATAGCCTGCGCAAGCTGCTCCTTGTTCATCGGAGGAACACATATTCCTGCATTTCCAAGTCCGTCATCCCCTTCTATAAGCTCACGGCAGCATCCGACATCCGTTGTGACACATGCCCTTCCTGCCGCAAACGCTTCAAGCACCGACAGAGGCTGCCCTTCGGATATACTCGTAAGAATTATAAAATCAAGCTTTTTTATGTATTCAGCTACATTTACACTGCCGGTAAATATTATTCCTTTTACGTCAAGCTGCTCAATAAGTGCTTTGCAGCTTTCAAAATATTCCTCGTCATCCACATCACCCATGATATGAAGTCTTGTGTCCGGCATTGCCTGATTTACTTCGGCAAATGCATATATCATCGTCTTGATATCCTTTATCTTGGCTATTCGCACTATAGCTCCGATATCAACGTATCCATCCGGCTTTTTTTCACCTGCATCTGCAAATTTCTCAGGATGTACGCCGTTAGGCGTGACGCACAGTTTGCGCCTGTCGCACCCAAGCTCATACTGTATTTCATTTGCCCTCCTAAAAAGCGCCGTCACTACATCCGCATGGGAATATGCACAATCTGAAAAAAGATAAAAAAGGTTAATCCACTGGTTCCTGAAATATGGCAGAACCCAGTCCGCACGAAGAAGCTCTTCCTCCCTCTCTCTTGTATATATTCCATGCTCTGTAAGTACAAACGGCTTATTGTATTTCCACTTTCCGAGACTTCCAAGAAGCCCGCTATAGCCTGTCGCTGTCGCATGATATATATCAGCCTTTGGAACCTCCTGTGTTAAAAGATACAGTTCCGGCAGTACCATTGAACGTACATTATAGAAAAAGTCGGTGAAAGAAAGATATGCAAATTTCTCATTGCAAAGCCCGATTATGATGTCCAAAAAAACCTGGCTCATCATCATATTCACCGGATTAACCTGCTTTTCCTGAAACAGATTAAAAAGAACATCCCAGTCAAGCTTATCGCCTTCAAACAGCTTTTTTAATTCCGACACTTCCTCATCCGTGAATTTAAGCTTTTTTCTGTTATTTTTAAGTCTGAGCTTTAACGCATCGTCAAGAAAGACCTCATGTACTTCGACAACATTTTCCGGAAGTTCATACTTATACTTTCCTTTATTTTTTGCCTGTGCGCCGATACACCAGAGAACAAATTCCGTGTCCGGCATAGCCTGGATGTATTGATGCATCCAGCTCGACACACCGCCATGCACATATGGGTAGCTGCCCTCTAATATCATACAGACTCTCACTTTGCACCTCCGACATATATCATTACTTCATCGCTTTTTGCGGTTATCAGATATACACACCCTGAAATATGCTCAAAGCTTCCACCACTCACGCTCTTAATTGTACGTCCATCCAATATTCTCATAAGAAAGCTTGCTTCACCCGAAAATCCGCCAAGCTTAAGCTTAAGTCCTTCATCTGTATATTCTCTTGTCATAGTAAGCTTATCGTAAACTTTAACAGCTCTTCCCATGCCGCTTCCGGTTACATTCCTGATATTTGGTGCCGACTCATATATCCATGAAATATACTTTTCAAGGCTGCTGCTCATATATTCCCAGCCCATTTGTGCACCTCTGTCCACATCCATCGTGTCATCGGGATGTGTAAAATGCGACTGTACGAACTGGAAATTAAGCTCAGACATGGCAACTAACATCTGGTAGTCATCTATAATACATCCCGATGTAATTCTTGGCGTATTTATGATTCCATTTTCGTCAACGCCAAACTCCTGCTCATATGCAACCTCTTTCGCATCCTCAATAAAAATTGATGCAATAATTTTTATCTCAGAATCCGCCTCTGTAAGTGCCTTTATTCCATCCTTGGAGATAATATTTGAAGGCGGAACATATACACAAAAATCGTTTTCCGGAAAAAGCTTTTCTGAAAAATCCCTCAATTCTTTTAACGCTGTCTCTATGTCCTCACTGGATTTCCACAGCTTGTAGTCTCCATATTGTTTATCTTCATCTATTCCTTCTAAGCATAACGGCATATGGTTGTAGCCATGAAATCCAAGCTCTCCTCCATTGTTAAGCAGCATATTTCCAAATTTTAAGAAACGTGATGTCTCTTTATTGCCCTCAAATGGAGCAGCCACCTCATCCGAATAGTTCTCAATTATAAGACCTGTGTGTAAAATACCGTATTTTTCTTCAAGCTCCATCATCTTAGGCCACCATACATTCGTATAAAAGGATGCCACATCAACGCCGTAATCTCTCTTAATATATTCCGAATTACCTCCGGGTACCGGAGACGGAAAATCGTCCAGATAAAATGCCGATGCGTTTATAACCGGGTAGACGTAAGCATCATAAAGTATACTGTAAGCAAGACTTACAAAGCCTCTGATATGTTTTTGTGTGACTGCCTGATTTATCATTACAACTCTTCCTGCACCATAGTCATTACTCCAGACAATAGGCACGCTTCCATCCTCAGATGTCACATACACATTACATTCTTTTTTTAACTGAACCTGCAATGATGAGACTATTCCTTCAAGCATTTCACGGTCATACCAGAATATATCATCATCGTCAGCTCCTATCATGCAGCCGTTTAGGAATTTTACTCCATATACCGGAGGATATTCATCGGCAGTCTCAATTCCGAACTTCGCCGATACAGCATTAAAATATGCATCAGCCTCAGGTGTCACCGCCGCAAGCAGCCGTCCGCCGTCCTTTACCCATGCAAATACAGGCATCAGGTTATCGCCAAAAACCTCCCAGCTCTGGAACGTGACAACAGCAGCACTGTAACCATCCAACACTGCTGTATCAAAATCCTTATTAACCTCGCATATGTCATAGCTGACCTTCATGCCTGTAAGCACCGTTTCCATTATATCAAGATATGCACTGCTTATATCCTCAGCCGATGTCAATATAATGCACTCCGGTGTCTGCAAAATGTCCGGTGTATATATATCTTCCCACTTTTTCACTGCGGCATCAGTCTCATCATAGCTTATTCCCGCTCTCTCACGAAATACAAGAATACTTATGATAAATAACGCCACAATGGGAATCATGATTTTTCCTGCCAATTTTTTCTTCATTTTCAGTCCTCATTCCCAGATGCATATAGCCAAATCCTATGCATTGTCCACAGCTTCACCCACATATTCACGAAGCATACTGTAGTTTATGCCTTCTTGCAGCTATCAAGCTGATTTTGCTCACTTATCGGGGTTCCATGCATCAAACCACTGTTTTCCTTCACTATCAAGATATATTCCTCTATTCTTCACTTTCGATATTACATCCGAAATTCCAGCTCCATTGTTTGTGAAATAATAATACTGGACATACAGCTTATACAGCCTCACATCATCCGGATATTCTTTTTCAAGTATTTCAAGCTGCTCCTTAACATTGTCCGTCTTTCCGATAAGTATGCTGTTTTCTATATACTCAAACTTATAACGCACTGCAGCAGGCTGCATAATGCACAAGCGCTGCAGCACATCGGCAAGCTTCCTTCTGTACTGCATCAGCACTGTGTCGGAAATAAGCCCGCTGTCTATATAAGCCTTTAGCTGGTTCCTGCATCTGACAAGCGTCTCCGTGTCATCAGGATTATCCTCTGCGTCACTAAAAAGCTTCCCGATTCTGTCCTCATAATGGCTCTGTATCTCCATCACTGAAGTAGTCGCATAATGTGTAAGCTCGACATCATCGGACAAAGTTACCTTTTTTAGCAGCTCAACATACTGCTCCGGATTCGTATGCAGAAGCTTCATCATGAGCTTCCTGCTGACTGCCGGGCTGTTGACAGTCATCGCCTCCTCAAGCGGCACGGTAAGCTCATCATCATTCTGAGTTATAATCTCCCTGTGCCACAGCTCATCCTCCGCCACATCGGCATAATCCTCCACATCTTTAATCTTCCTTCCTGCATGGCGCACCTGCCATTCATCGACAATAAGCAGAAAGCACCCGCACACAGGCACAAGAAAGACTGCCGGAAGTATCATGTGTGCTGACTTTATCTTACCGCTTTTTTTCATAATAACAGCCATCACGCACACTGTCAGATGTATAACCAAAAATATAACTGCTGCCACTTGGACTGTCATCTTCCATCACTCCTGTCCGCTTACTTCTTCAAACATTATTCCCTTATCTTCAAGCCTTTTAGCAACCGTGCTCAGATCATTTTTTCCTGTCTGCGACAGGAGAAGATACAGATTCCCATCCTTACCGATTCCTAGAACATCATTTTCACGGACAAGACCCGTAAGCCGCATGCTCTGCTCCCTAAGCTTCGCTTTATCATCGCCGGCTGCTATTTTTAACATTACATAATCAAGATATTGTTTTTTTCTCATCTGATTCTTGACTTTGAGTATCTCTTCAAATTTTTCAGGAGAAAGTATTCTTGTATCGGTTAGTCCGCTCTGGTTCATCTCATAGAACTCCATTGCACGCACAAGGGAATCCTGTATCATATCCGACATTATTCTGAACTTATTGGAAAATTCAATATTCATCCGGCTGTAATCCGCATCCGTTATAAGTATCATTCCAACAAGCACTCCGTCCCTGCGGATAGGTGTCGCATAAGCCGGATAGTTCTTTAACGCCTGCCTGTTGACAAATGTATCATTATTTTGAAGGCTTTCTAAAAGCTTCGGATAATCGGTGATTTTCAGTGACTTTTCCGCACTCTGCATACAGCGCTTTGAACATACATACAGTCTTGCAAACGAACTGTTAGGATGAATACTGTATATTGCAACATATGAATTTCCGAGAATCTCCTCACATACGTCTATCGCTTCATAAAACACCATCTCCGGCAGTGTCGTGTTAAGCTTCTTTACAACAGAGTACATCTTTCCGAAGCTGTCCTTATATCCGATTATCTGATTATTAAAGCGCTCCTTTCCCTGTGCAACCTCCATATACAGCTCATGTAAAAAAACATACTTCTCTTCTAGAAGCTTAAGCTCATCCGTTTTGCTCTTTATATCATCACAAGCCTTGTCGGTATTGTAGCCTAACACACAGCCTAACAGAAGATAACATGCAAACGGAAGCCAGTTCTGGACATTAAAAAACAATACCTGCCATGACACTGACATTGTATTAGATGCAATATAACCTGCACCGGCAATAACCGCTGCTGCCGCACCTGCCGCAAGTCCGTTGACACAGGCTATTATTGCAATGTACACAAGCCTGAAATCCAAGAAGTTAAACATGACATTATTTCTCGTTATGTAGTTTAGTATCTCAGCAGCCGCAAACAGGACTATCTGCTCAACCGTGACGCGAAGCAGTCTGTTAGAAAGGATTTTCCTTATCAGATGCTTTTTCTTTTTGGACGAATTTTTGATATACCCATCCATAGCATCCTTTAAATCATCTTTTATATTTCCATGCGGTATGAAGCCATATTCTTTTCTTGCCCAGCTGTCCTCTTTATATGTAGGAGTACATTCATCCTTCCCACTGTATTCTACCTGTATACCTTTTGTTACCGGCATCGCAAGCTCACCAAGCAGCTTAGCAAGCTCTGAAAATGTAATCCGGTTTTTTCCGCTCAGATTGGTGTCAAGATACGGCTCCTCCCAAGGGTCATCAAACATCCTGTTAAGAAGCACTGCAAGGTCATCCTCCCTGATAAAATCCGTCTGCGTGTCCTCATAACCCGGCAGGATAAGCTTTTCTCCTTCAATGACAGTGTTAAGCCACCTTCCGGCATGGCTTGTCTTTATCACTGTATGATAAAGATACGGTGTGCGCAAAAGCTGAACATTGATACCACTTTTTGCGGCAGCCTTTTTGCACAGCTGCTCACATGCATTTAAAAGTACTGCTCTGCTCGCTTCACCGTCCTCCTCATCGCTTGCTTTTCTGTTTCCTGTTATATACATAAACGAACTTACATTTCTTTTTCTGCATAGATACAATATGTATTCAAGCTTCTCAAGTTCATCAAAAATCTTTTTTTCTCCGTCTAATACCTGTGAAAAAAACACAACAGCCTCAAAATTAAACGACTGAAAAATGTTATCCGTATCATCGTCAGAACCATTTTTCATAAAAATAATATTATCCTTCTTTATTTTGTCCTGCGTAAGATTGTTATTCAATACGACACATCTGTACTCCTTGTCTATGGCATCATAAAAGCCCTCCGACACTGCTGTCGTGTTTCCGGCAAATAAAATATCCACTTACATTCCTTTCCGCAGTTCCGTCCATGACAGAATACTTTGCTATTTTATATCTTACTATGTTTACCTTGTTCTAATAAAAATATGTCAACATCAGGAATATTTTTCCAATACATTTGCTTAAAATACATTTGGGAAAAGAAAAAGTCAATTATTATTTTTCAATATAGTCCTTAATTCCCAATGCTATCGCCTGTGCAACCTTTTTTTGATATTCCTCGCTCACAAGAAGCTTCGCCTCCTCATAATTGGTTATAAAACCGCACTCTACAATGACAGTCGGGCAAGGTGTATGAATAAGCATATAATAACTGTCATTTGCTTTAATTTTCCTGTCGTTTGTCGGGTCAACATTTTCCTTTATGCTGTCCTGTATACACTGCGCAAGCACCTTTCCTTTCTCGGAATGTTTATAATAAAACACCTGTGCTCCGCAGACATTGCTGTCACTGAAGCTGTTCTGGTGTATGCTCACAACCATCTGTGCATCACTTTCCGTTATTATCTCGCATCTTTTTTTCATGTCTGCAATCTTTTTATTTTTGTCGGTTTCAAGATAGAGTCCGTCATCTGTCGTCCTTGTAAGAACCACAGTCATTCCCTGATTTTCAAGCTCCTCCTTTAACATGTATGACACTGCAAGATTGAGTTCCTTTTCGACTGTATTGTTAACGCCGAGCATACCCGGATCAACGCCTCCATGTCCCGGATCAATCACAATCGTATACCCATCCGTATCAGACTTAAGTGTGCCGGACTCACTGGTAAGTGCCTCCTGCGTCCCTGCCTGCGCATCCACTGCCAAGTCATCCATAGGCTTTAAAAAATGCCTCATAAGCAGCCAGAGTGAAAAAATCATAATAAGTCCCATTGCAAGAGAAAGTACATCTTTTTTCATAACAAAAACCCCGCACATAGAATACTTATATCTATTCTATGCACGGGGTTAAAAAATATTCCGTCATTGTATTTCCCAATTACCCTCTGCCGGACTTATCAATTCTACTTGTTGTAGCGTGTGATTACTTCCCACACATCCGGATACTCTCCGCCAAGGCTCCATGCAGACACTCCTGCAATGTCATACTCTGCTACAATCTTCATCTTCTCCTCTATCGACCTCGCATCCTCAAGCCATACGCTGTAGTGGTGTCCTTCCACATCTCCCTCAGCAACATATTGTCCTACACTGTCGCTCCAGTTAGTGACAAGACCAAGCTCCTCCACCCGGTCAAAAGCGCCTCTCATCGTATATGCCTTTGAATTTAAAACCTGCTGTCCGTTCTCATCCACATATTCGTCCCACATTCTGGTATAGAAGGGCAGAGCATTTATAAGCTTCTGTGCCGGAACACTTTCAAGCGTATTCACTATGCCGTTTTTTACAAAGTCAAGCGATGCAACGCTTCCTGCTTCGCTGCCTCCGCCATAGTGCTCATCATATCCCATCACAATCACATAATCTACTATAGCTCCCTGCTCAGTTCTGTCATAGTGAGCCGAATGCGGCATCGGAACATAGTTGTCAACCGAAAGGACAACACCGGCATTTCTGCACTCTATGGACAGCTCTCTTAAAAACTGTACAAAATGAATTCCGTTATCGGAGCTTACCTTCTCAAAATCAATATTAATTCCATCATATCCATATGCCTGAACTTCATCCATCATCGCAGCTATAAGCGCTCTTCTGTTCTGCGTGACTGCAAACAGCTCATACTCACTCCAGCCATTCTCCTCACTAACAGATGTAAAATCGCTCCACAACGGCCATATTTGGCGCCCAGTCTCATGTATGTAATCGACATATTCCTGCTGTGCAAAGGAATTAAAGCCTCCTGTGCTGTCAGATAACTGGTACCATGTAGGTGAAACGACATTCACACCTTCCGTGGCATCTAAAAGTCCATATATCTTATCGTTGTCATTCATGTCATATACGGCATGCCATACCATATTGACCTTATCTTTTCTTGAAACCGAAGTATACATAGGTGCCTGATAATCATTTGATGTCGTCACGGTATACTTTTCGCCTAACTCCTTAGTCCTTATGTATCCTCTTATATCATCATCCGTCACAAGCTCCGTCCAGTCTCCGTCCTCACCTGCAACGCTCCAGCTTGCACCCGCATCGCCAATCGCAAGTATCTCATCCTTGATGCTTGCACCGGTTCTTACCGTACCTTCATCCGCTATATGAACATACTCACTTGTGCCGTACACGGTAGTCACAAGCATTCTGTACGGTTCGTTTCTGACTTCATAGATAAAATCAGCACGTTCTTTTATGAAATCAGCCGCAATATAAATATCCTCATCTACTCTTCTCGCAACAACATAATGTTCCTTCTTAACCTTATCTCCGACATAATATGCCTGGCTCTCAAAAGGAATTGTCACAATCTTAGTCGGTGTTGTATATATAAGCTCATCATTTGCAACATCAAGATAGAATCTATGATTAAGGTTCTCATCTATAAAATCCTTCTTAAAATACCATACATCACCAAAGCAATAAGCCTTAGCATCAGTCTGCTCACCGTTTAACAGTACAAAAGCCTCCTGTGCGCCGTTCTCCTGCTCATCGTCATTCCCGACAGCGAAGCCATGCTGTATATAATAATCCTCAAACGCAATCCTCGTCTTGTTCGGTGTATACTTATCAATCAAAGTCACCAGCCCGATTCCACCTGCCACAAGCACACACACAATTATCACTGCCGCTATAATTCCAGCCGCCTGCCTGTTATTCTTTTTTCTGTTTCTCTTAACCGGACTATCCTGAGTATAATAATCATCTATATCATTGTCATCGATTCTATCCTTATCATCAAAATCTTCATCCATCAAATATCGTTTCTTTTTAGCCATTTATCTGCTCCCTGCTCTATTTTCCAACATTTAGATAATTGCATAACTCTTTTTATCGTAGAATCTGCGTCTTGCAATTACCTGGTTTAAAACATTAAGTCTTATCTTAAACATATCTTATTTTAGACGCATCTCATTTTAAGATGTTTATAAGATTAAATCATAACTATTTGAAATCCCATCCTGCTAATGAAAAGCACTGCTGTACACATACCGTCATAACGCAGCACCCTTCCCTATTCTAAAAAACTCCCAATAATTACGCTGAATTTAATTATACTTTTGATTAAATATATTTTCAATACCGATTCTTTTCCATTTATATTAATTTTCTCTTGTTATTTTCCGGAAAGCATGCTCTCTACACAGCCAAAAGCAGCACGGATGCTGCTTTAGAAGCAAAGCATACAAGGATGTATGCCGGCTTCGGTGGCGGACGTATAAAAAGCTCCGGGCGCAAATATGCCACCCGGAGCCCAGAGGGACCTTATAAAATTTTAATATTTTTTCTCATCGAGTCTCACGCACTGAAACTCAACTCCCGTAACTCTTCCCAGCTCATCAAATGAGTATGAACGCATGTATGTACATGGTCCGTCCCTAAGAAGCATATCCGTTAACCGCTTATTAATACTAGCCTGATATCCTCCAATCCTGACTTCTATACCTTCCTCGGTATAGCGTTCAAGTTCGCTGCACAACAATGCAGATATCTCATCGCGCATATTCTCTGCTTCGCTAATTATGCCCTTCATAACCTGCCTCCATGCTGCAATTACATAGTTACTTTTTTGTTGCCAACACTAATGCCATCTACCAGAATGTGTGTGATATATTATTTATCCTTATGAGGCATATCTGTGACTTATTTTTATTGTGCTTATTTTTTTATTTTGCTGCTTATTCCATAAGCTTCCTCTCCAAAAAGCCTCTCCATAAGCAGAAGCGTATCTCTAGATATCGCAAACGGCTCCATATCTATAGGAATTATAACCGGCTGTTCTTTTACAGCCTTTTTGTATGCCTTCATGCCCTCCACGGAATAAAAGGCTGACATAAAACATATTGTACCGGCGTATCTTCTTTTTAAAGATTCTGCCGACTTTATCGAGCCATCAAACCTCCACAAGCTCAAATCCCCTGCCAAAAATAATCTGTCGCAGTATTGCAGCTCATATTCACCGACACAATCCATCTGCCCAAAATCGACTATATAATAATCGTACTGCCCGCAAAGCTCTGTCTGTGAAGCTTCGTACCCTCCCGCCATAAACGTGATATTCGCATAGACAATCATACTGTCATTGCCGACATCATCGTGGATAACCTTTGCCTGTCTTTTTAAAATATTATTTTTCAATGCATCGGCACAATGACTGCTGACCATCACATGATTTCCTGCCACGTTTGACAGATAATTGGCGGCGCACAAAGCAAAGTGCGTTGTTCCACATCCGCTGTGCGTTCCGGCAATTCCGACTACCACTGTCTTTTTGGGTCTGTTCCGGAATAATTGTCTTTTCAATTACATTTCTCCCCATCTTAAATGAATATGGTGCTGTACAATATGGAATTCTTAAAGCATTCTTCATACAGTGTTCTTTTATGATTCCCATGTACTCACTGCCACCTGCAAAATTTACTGCGCTGACAAATTTTTTCCCCTTATTTTTAAGAAAATCTGCCGCCATCTCATAATCAAGAAGCTCCTCTGACGTATGTCCTGTGACAAGCACAAAAGACCTGCTATTGTCAATATACTCCGTCAAGGTACTCTCATCCCATTCCCACATACTTCCGATTTCCCTTATTACTATTGAATATCTGCTGTAGCCTTCATCATCTAAAGGAACTGCAAAGCCTCGATAATCCGGCATAAGCTCTATGCCGTCAACATTGTATATACCACCATGACAGCATATATGCCTTATCTCCCCATATATCGGGATATTCGTTTTCTTATCCTTATGCGCTGCAAGCTCTAACAGACATCTAAAGCCTCTCGATTTTAAGTATGCTGCCAGCATAATTGCAAAATGTGTTGCACCTACTCTGTGCCCACTTCCTGCAATTACAATAATTACAGGATTCGCTGTTATCTTATCTGATAATGTGTGTGATTGTTCCAGTGCAAGAAACAGTCTGTCCGCATCCTCGTATCTCTCAGATGGATTCTGACTGGTGCACTTATTGATGATAAATTCAAGATTTTCTGAACATATATTACTATTAATAATGCCTGAAATCTGCCCTGTGAGCATGAATTTCATAAGCATTCCGATTGAGTATATGTCACACCTTTCCTCAGGAACTGCCCTATGATAAAGCTCCGGTGCCGCATAACCTTCTGTTCCCATAACACACTCTAACGGCTGTGCTGCCATGCAGCTGCTCCCAAAGTCAACCAGCTTAATTCCTTCGGCTGTGACTAAAACATTGTCCGGCTTGATATCAAGATGCAATAATCCTGCCTGCTTCTGCATATAACCAAGAACAGTACATATACTCATAACTATGCTGCAAGTCTCTTCCTGTGAAAGCCTCTTCCTATCACTGACATATCTTGAAAGTGATGTCCCTTCTATATATTCTTCAACAATATAGAAATACACATCATCCTCATCAATGTCATATATTATAGGTAAGGATGCATGCCGCAGAGACTTAAGTGCATCTGCTTCACGCCTTCTTGTATTATGTATATCCTGACTCTTACGGATACGCTTGACAGCTCTACAGACTCCAAGTCCTGTATGTCTTGTAAGAAATACCTCGCCATAAGCTCCCTGCCCGAGCTTATCAAGGATTAAGTATTTGCCATCCAATAGAGTGTTATGTGTCACGGTAAATACCACCTCCAAGGATAACAGCAAATCCTATATGTATTTTATTAAATACAAGCAATATGCACAACCGTCTTTGATTGTAGAATTATTAAACATATGTTTAAAATTCATATTTTTTTCATATTAATAAATCTTTACAGAACAATAATAAATGACGTATAATAAGCAGGTCAGGAAGGATGTGATTTGACATGAAAATAGAAAGACTAAGTGAAAATTCAATACGTTGTACACTTAATCGTGCTGACTTAGACTCAAGAGAACTTAAAATCAGCGAATTAGCTTATGGAACCGAGAAGGCTAAGAACCTTTTTAAAGATATGATTGCACAGGCATCTTTTGAATGCGGCTTTGAAGCAGAGGATATTCCTCTCATGATAGAAGCCATACCTGTATCACCTGACTGCATTGTTCTTGTCATCACTAAGGTTGAAGACCCGGAAGAGCTTGATACGCGCTTTTCCAAGTTCGCACCATCGGATGATGATGACGACTATGCGGACATGCTCGACTCTGACGATGACATGCATGGCATTGATGATGGTTCATCACTGCTTAACAGAATAAATGAAGCTCTCAATCAGGATGCCGACTTCATCCCATTCTCAGACAGCTTCCTTTCCAAGGCAAAAGGCAAGAATAAGGATAGTAAAGACATTGACGCTTCCGATTCATCCGGCAGCAAATCAGGCTCTGCCGATAAAAATGCCAAAAAAGCTAACGCAGGCGGCAGAACTTCCGGCTCTGGCAGCTTAATAGACAATAATGTTAATAAGATTTCTGCTTCAGATGCAGACAGCAAGGATAAGACTGACTTAGGCTCTGCTCCTATTGAGAAACTGTTCTCCTTCAAAGATTTGAATCAGGCATCAGCAGCCGCATTTGCTGTTGACAGCCGTTTTTCAGGAAGCAGCATTCTCTACAAGAACCCTGTCAATCTGCGCTACTATCTCTTTATCCGCAGCGACAGCATGAGCATGGATGAATTTACCGGAGTCAACAATATTCTCTCCGAGTACGGCATAAGAGAGAAGCTTTCATATGCGACACTCGCATATCTTAACGAGCATGATGAGGTTATTATCCGCAAGGATGCCATCAAGGTTCTCGCACAGTTATAAATAGTCTGCCGGTTTTAAGTCTGCTCCGGACAGTTACAGATAATCTGCCAAGACTTAATATGCAGTTTTAGCGCTAACTTAATATTTCCGAATATGCAAAAACCCCATTCACTTTAACTGCCTTAGCAGTGAGTGAATGGGGTTCTGATTTTGAATCTAAATTACTTTGTTGCAAGGAACTCGTTAATCTTAGCTGTGATTGCATCCGGGTCAAGACCGTGAACAATAGCAGCTTCCTCTAAAGACTCACCCTGTGCTGAAGGGCAGCCGATGCAGTGCATTCCTTCATTAAGTAAAATAGGAACTATATCGTAATCAACATTGATTATGTCGATAATTCTCATATCCTTGCTAATCTGTGCCATTGTGTTTTCCTCCTGAAAATATAATAATATGGTAACTGTTCAAAGCTGCTTTTAAAATGATTTCCACTTTAAGCCATTTTATACCGGCTTTGCGGCTTCAAACCTTCACTTGTAATGACCGCCCATTATTGTACCACATAGACTTTGTATTGTAAAGCCACATCATTTTCTACACAATCCGGCAACAAGCTTTCTTTAAAACGGCAAATGCGGTGCACCTCCTGCTAAAGCGCACAGAATTCTGTAAACAAGCCCATCCTTTATGTCCCAGTCACTAAATATGCCATACCCAAAGCTTATTCTGATAATATAACAGACAATAAACATGATGCATATTATTGCGATTATTATATTCCATATTTTTTTATCAATATGAAAAATAAAATAGTCCGATACATGGAAAATGGACACCGGCACCAGCACGATGACCATTGGATGATAATATAGGGCATCCTTTAAATTCAACTCTAACACTGAAATCAGTGCTCTTGTCATACCACAGCCCAGACACGGAACACCTGTGATGAATTTAATAGGACACCCTATACCTGATATCGTAAAAACCAAATATACAAATACTATAACAGCAAAACATGTAATGCCGCTCTTAATTCGTGTTTTTACTTTAAACATAATTATTAAATATGACTGTATGTGTTATATCCATGACAGATAAGGTTCATATTCTTAAAAATAATATGCATTGCGATAAACGGACCTACTCCGCATAACATTGAACCGAATAACATCCAAAGCAGAACTGTTGTACCATTCTCCTGGAAAGTCAAGTTATAGCGGGAAGCATTTTTCGCAAGACGGTTTCCAAGCTTGTAGTGCCATATCCATCCATAAATGCCACAGGTGATAATTGTGAGTATTAAAGTCTTGACAAGTCCCGATGTGTTCTCACCATCACCGTTACATGCAATGTTAATATCATTGCTTAACTTATATATGGTATACCACCCATATATACCGCATGTAATGAAAGATAAAAGCACATACGAAAGCAATCCCCAGTTCTCCTTTAACACTCCACTGTTATCATTTCCGCTCACTGCATTTCTCACTTCTTTTATGGCGCTTCTAGCCTCATTCTCAGCACCATCCAGCACATTGTCAACAGCTTTCACAAAATCAACATTTTCAGCCACCGGTGCGCCGCACTTAGGACAAAACTTTACATTGTCCTCCAATTTCTCACCACATTTTTCACAATACATACTGTTCCTCCTTTGTCTCCGACAGAATATAATCTTCTGTTCCTGCTTCATAAAGACCTTCCCTGTTCACCTGCATACAGTCTCTATTTCCGTGTATTATCTTCACAGACTATTTATTTAATAAAATATTAAAAAAATATAAATATTCTATTAAATAAATAATACCATCTATGGTTCTACTATGCAAACATTTTTTACTGTTTTTGTAAAAATATTTTTAAATTGTCCAGACAAGCGTTAAATCAAAACCGATGTATGATTTCTTGCACCTGCTATATTCTTTTGAACATCATATTGCAATACAGTGTGAATTTTACCCCCGTCTTTAGGATTTAGCACTACATTTTTTGGGAGTTTATAAATTTATTTTTCATGTGAAGTCAGCGTATTTGCTGGCTTTTTTCTTGTTTTAAAAAACTTGACATATTTTCTTTTTAATGCTTACTTTTATGGTGCTATGGTGTTATGCTATAAGAGGGTGACTTTTATGGCATATTTTCTTAAAAAAACTAACAACAAAAAAGGGACTTATCTTCAGATTTATTCAAGTTTTTACGATCCTGAGCGTGGACATACTGCTCACAAAGCTTATAAACCCATCGGCTATGTTCACGAACTTCAGGCTAAAGGCATCGAGGATCCTATCTCGTTCTACAAAGAAGAAGTTAATAAGCTGAATCAGGAAGCAAAGGCTGTTAAAGCTGCACAAAAAACGAAGCTGATCTCTGATGATTCGCCTGAAAAACTCATTGGATATTTTCCTGTGAAAAACATTAACGATAAGCTGTCTGTTAAAAAATATATTGATCTGATGCAGACTGCTACTGATTTCCGCTTTAATGTTTTTGACCTGATTTCTGCCCTTGTTTATGCAAGGCTTGTTCAACCATGCTCCAAAGTAAAAACTTTTGATGAAGTGATCCCAAAGCTGTTTGATTCTTATGATTTTTCCCTCAACCAGCTTTATGACGGACTCGAATATATAGGCTGCGAATACGAAAAAATTATTGAGATCTATAACCATCAGATTCAGCAGATGTATCAGTTCGATACTTCCCATGCTTACTCTGACTGTACTAATTTTTACTTTGAAATCGACAAGGAAGACGAGTTCCGGAGAAAAGGGCCATCAAAAGAAAACCGCAGGGAGCCCATCGTGGGACTTGGCCTTCTTCTTGATGCAAACCAGATTCCCATTGGCATGAAACTGTTTCCCGGAAATCAAAGCGAAAAGCCGGTCATCAGAAATATCATTGATGGTCTGAAAAAGAGAAACTCCATATCCGGCAGAACCATTCAGATTGCTGATAAAGACCTTAACTGCGCAGAGAACATCTTTCATGCAATCAAAAACGGTGACGGATATATTTTCTCAAAGTCTGTAAAAATGCTTCCGGAAACGGAAAGAACCTGGGTACTTCTCCCTAATGATTACAGGGATGTCAAAAATGCGGCCGGGGAGACATTATATCGCATCAAAGAATGCGTAGATGAATTCGAATACAAATTTACCGACTCTGAAACAGGTTCTTTAAAGAAATTTAAGATCACTGAAAAAAGAATTGTTACTTTCAATCCAAAACTTGCCAGAAAGCAGACCTGTGAGATCAATAAGGAAGTGGAAAAAGCAAAGCTTCTGAAAGCTTCCCAGGCAAAAAAATCAGAGTATGGGGATTCTGCCAAATATGTCATCTTTGCTGCTGTAGATAAAAAAGGAAACGATACAGAAGGTAAAGTAAAGGTTACCATGAACGAAGAACTGATTCAAAAATCTCTGGAACTTGCCGGATATAACATGTTGGTTACCTCCGAAATATCAATGACAGACAAGGATGTATACACGGCATATCACAATCTTTGGAGAATCGAGGAATCTTTCCGGATCATGAAATCGCAATTAGATGCCAGACCTGTATATCTGCAAAAGCAGGACACCATTGTTGGTCATTTTCTGATCTGCTACCTTGCTGTATTGCTGACACGATTACTACAGTTCAAAATACTGAAAAACAACTATTGTTCTGAAGATTTATTCGAATTTGTTCGTGACTTCAGAGTTGCAAAAATATCCGATCAAAAATATATAAATCTTTCGCGTGGTACATCATTTATCAAAGATTTTGCAGACCTTTGTAGCTTACCGCTGACATCATATTTTTTGAGCAAAGGAGAAATCAAAAAAATGCTAAGCCACAGGTTTTGATCCTTGGCTTAGCACCATATTTTATGCCTTAACTCTAAAAGTCAGGTATTATAACCACATATTATCCAGTGTATTCATTGATACATTTTCAATTAACGGAAATGCGAAGATGGGAATTTCCTGAAAAACCGGTGCGAATATATTGTAATAGCTTATCCTGTCATATTTTTTTATGTCCACTCCGTTTAAAAGTATTACTCCCTGTGTCGGCTCGTAAAGACCTAGCAGCAATTTTATCATTGTTGATTTTCCTGCTCCGTTAAGACCGACAACAGCTAATTTTTCTCCGGACGAAACAGTAAGGTTCAGATTATAAAGTACATAATTATCCGATTTAGGATATTTAAATGATACATTACAAAAAGTAAAATTATATTCATCAGATTCCGGAACCTCTGTCTTAACCATCCCGTAAGTATCCTCTTCAATCTCAATATCAATAAATTTTCTGTAATCTTCAACCTCACGACTCTGTGAAAACAGCTTATTGGCTATATCCAACAGTCTGATAATACCATTAAATAATGTAGTCATTGATGTGAGGTACAATGTCAGGTTTCCGACAGTAATTTTCCGATTTACCGCACTGTAAATAATCCATCCATACAAAATAATCTGACAGAAAGCCCAGATGACATTGTAGCCTGCATCCGCCGCAAAGCTTAATCTTTCTTTTTTCTTTTGAGCCTCATATCGTTCTTTATTAATCTCACTATATTTCTTTATCATAAAAGAATTCATATCATACAAACGGATTTCTTTGGCTGCCTTCAAATCCATTGTCGTGTTCTGCATATACGTATGCTTTCTTCGCCACGTTGCCAGTGCATCCGACACATGAATTTTTGTATATTTGTCAATATTATTTTTTATTACAAAATTCATTATTGCGGCACATATCAGAATAACCATTATGTATATGTTAAATGAGCCAAGTATAATTATGCCGACAGCCGCTGCCGCCATATAGATAAAAAAATTCACCATTGTCCGCATCATTCCCTGTATTCCGTCACTATCATTACAGCAGGCATTATCTGCTCTCTGATACGAGTCCATAATATCAGGATCCTGAACCATGCTGTATGGCATGCTCATAATCTTCTTATTCTTCTCATTTACCATCTCAAATCTGGCATGCATGTATCTCCAGAACATCTGATTGGAAAAAAAGGTGTCCGAAACGGCAGCTACAACCTCAACAGCAACAAATATCATAATAAGCGACAAATACTGTATATCCGTATATTCTAAAACTATAAAATCTATCACCAGTTTGGAGATAAAACTCCATAAATATTTTTTTGTGGCATTAGATGCTACGCCAACCGGAATAAGCAATGCACTTATTGGCTCTATTCTCATAAGATGGCGCAGTACATACCTTATATTATCTATCACACCATATTTATTGCTCCGAAGGGCAGGACTTACACGCTTATTGTTTGATGGTTTCAATGTTTGTTTGGTTAAGATATTCTTCATATAATTTTTTGTATAACCCACTCTTATTAATAAGTTCTTGATGTATACCTTTATCTGTTATTTTACCATTTTCCAATACATATATTTGATTTGCAAAATTCCTTACAATGTTCATCTTATGTGATATAAGTATTCCGTTCATATCCTTAGTATAATATCTAAGTGCATTCATACATTTTTCTTCCGAAATCAAATCTAAATTTGTAAATGGCTCATCTAATATAAAATACCTGCCATATTCAGGCAGTAAAAATCTTGCCATTGCTATTTTATTCTTTTCACCACCTGAAATCATATCCCCCCTCTGTCCCAGTTTTCTGTTTTTCAAAACATTTAATTCCAACATATTGAGAATATCGTTATATTTTTCGTTAATATAATAGCGTCTTGCAGTTACACACTCTCCTATTATTTGTGCACACGTCTCAATGGTCTGATTATCTTCACCAATTATATCATTAAAAATATATTCACTGCATTCATTTACATCTGACAAAAAAACTTCTTGTATTAAATGTTTTTCGTCATCTGATAATTGCTTATTTGAACATTTATTTTTTATTTTAATCAGACATTGCCCTGTTAAAGAAATTAATGATTGTTGATGATTTATATATTCTTTTTGGTCAACTCCTTTCTTACCAAGAGTAATATTAAAACATAAATCCTCATTAAAAATTTCTATATTTTGGCTATAATACCTAATATATGTTCTTAATATATATTTTGAAATTCTACTGATATCCTGTGTACCGCAAACACATCGCCCTATATTTGGAATAATCTCTCCTAAAAGCATTTTAATAATTGTTGTTTTTCCTTCTCCGGATAACCCAACTAAAGCAATTTTATCATTAACATTAATGGTGACATTATCTAAATGTCCTTTTGTATCAATATCTTTATACATATATGAACAATTATATAATTGCAGACTATAATCTTTAGGTATTCCTGACCTAATTTGTTTTTTCAAGCTATCTTCTATTTTACTTTTTGCTACCTGATATTTATGTACCTGCATATAAAACTGTTTTATGATTTCTATGGGTGCATAAATCGTTGAAAAATAAGTTGTCATTGCAACAAACTCAGCAACTGTCATACTTTCTTTTAATATTTCGTAAAGCGAAAATATAAAAAATAATAAAAGAGAAATAGTTTTTACAGCTTTAAGTAAAACTAATGAAACTGTATTTATTGCAAAAGCCTTTTCAAATGATGCATCTCTCTTATCAAATAGTTGATATAGATTATTCTCATAACTTTGTATCTGTGCATATCCTAAAATTGTACTTCTGTTTTCTATGTACTCTAATGTCTTAGGGTTTACCTCATATACATACTCCCGGCCTATTTCATATTTTTTTAAATATAGTTTATTTGATAAAATATGGATAGCTACCATAATTATATATGACGGTATAACAATAGCTGCAAACAGCATTGACCAATTCAGCGTTATGATAAGCACTACTATAGCAGCCACTACCTGAAAAAATATATAAAAAACATTGTTTTGAATTAATCCCGATATCTGCTCAGAGTCTCCAAAGATACTCACCATATATGCACCGGCACCTTTATCTCTTATAATAGGATTATCATTCCTTATTCCTGAATTCAACAGTTCCTGTTGTATCTTTCTTTTCAGGCATATCATAAGTTTATTAAGTCCCAATGCTTCTAGTACATTCACGATAATTCCAATGAAACTAATCAAACATATTTTAATTATTTCTTCTCTATCCAGCTTCCCGTTTGTTATCCCCAAAATCAGGTTTTTTTGTACAACTGGAATAAGTATTGATACTATACTGCTCACAAGAGCTATCGGAAACATACTCCAGAATATTATTTTTGCCTTACGGTTCATCCTAGACAATGCAAACTTATAAAATTCTAACATATAGACATGCCTCTCTATTTTCTATTGATTATCGATACCAAGAATTTTTATTAATTTCTGCTGTGGTAATTTCATGCAGATTTCTATTGCCAATTCTGTCATTTTTTTTGAATAAGCACAAAAAGCCGGTTCTATCATTGCACCTCTATTTCTTTGTACTATATCTTCATATACACATCCATGTGTACATGTGAATCTGTTCCAGCATGAGTTACAGCTATTACATGTAAAATTTATATTCTTAACCTTGTTTGTTGAATAGATACTTCCCATATTAAATCAATATAAACGCCAATAACACCCCAGATTTGTCTAACTTTTCTATAGAAAATTAGACAAATCCGGGGTGTTATTTTACTCGAAACCAATCTATATTATATCAACAAATTTTTTTGACTATAAAAGTTTCTGTATAGTTAATTTCATCAAATTTTATCCCCTGTTACATCCTTATATAATTCTTCCGAAAGTTCCCTCAAAAATTGGTTGCAGCGTATTATCGAAGTTGTATGCACGCACTCTAACATTTTTCTCAATTCGTCATCCTTTATATTCGCCTCTGCCCTATTCCAGGCAGTATCATACAGGCACGGAGACAGTACTCCCAGCATATTGTGTTTTATAGCCTCTCTAAGTACTTCATAACCTAGTAAACAAGCCAATTCAAGGTTTCCTGTATTGGCAGTATAGCTTTCATATGCCCGTTTTAAATTAACTATATAAGGTGTACAGACATCTTCATTAATACAGGTATCTTTATAGCCTCTTATCATCTTTTCCAACAATTTAAGACATGCATTTTCTCCTTGTGTTATCCTGATATTCTGCACAATATTTACAAGGATGTGCTGCTCACCCATAAACATGTATATACTCGAATCATCAGTAAGATATCCTTCCGGTATTGTCCTCTCAAGCATTCTAGTAAGCACTCTCGATGCATCATCACCTGATATTATATTATTAATTCGTTTTATTTTATACTCTATTTTCTCAATAACCTGACAGTTATATGGGTAATAATGCAATGGATTTTTCTTCCTGACATCTTCACAACGTTCAAGCAGCCCCTCATATTTCTTAGCTGATATACACCTTTCTATATCACTTATCTCTTCAAGAATACTATAATCATCTGCCACATAATCAAAAAAATATCTCTCTGGAGGAAGTTTTAATCTCTCCAACAATTTTCTTGTTACTTTCCACGATGTTACTGTTTTTCCATTTTCCAGCCTTGAAAGCGTTTTCTCACTACATATCTCATCCGCTCCTTCCTTAATGTCACTGTTTATATAATACGCAAGCTCACTCTGGGTCATTCCCCACAGCAATCTTCTCTGCCTTATTATGTCGCCAACGAATACAATCCTGTATTCACGATACATAGGACATTTAATGTCATTATAATATTCATCTTGATATTTATCCGGTATGTAACGCAAATCCTGATATATCTTATATTCTGCACTCTGCTCATATAACAACTGAAACAAAGCTTCATCATAACCCTTTTGGGAGACAATTGTTCTCGCATCAGCCTGTGCTTTCATATTATATATTTCAGGAAGATATCTGAATTTATTTTCCCTTGGCATTTTTTCTATTGCATACCGACATAAAGCAGATACCTTTTCATACTGCTGTCTTTCCATATATATTAATAAAGCATCATATATTATTCCGGCAAAAAACTTCATTGACTCATTATTAGAGTATGTGTCCTGACCCAAAAGTCTTAAAAGCTTTTCATATCCTATAAGTGCAACATCCCTGTCACCTATATCAGCAGCTATACGCAATAATCTTGTAACAATCAGAATTTCAATTTCGCTATACAAATATTCCTGCAAATTATCCATACAAAAATCATCTATTGTCAATTTTATTGCATCCATGCACTTCTTTTTCTGTACCAAATTATTTTCCGCCGATATACACATAAGCTGTATATCAAAATATTCCGCCGCCTGAAGCTCCGCATTACTTTTACAGGTATTTTTATATTCCGTAATCATTTTCTTAGTATGTTGATAATTATTTTTATCTTTATAACATTTTTCTATCTGTTCACGAATATGTTCCCTTGCAGTAAAAGCCTTATATTCATCAATGTCTAACAAACAGTTACAATTCTTTGCGTTATATCCAATGCGCTGCAGCAGGGCATCTATTTCTAATTTATGCAGTTTCCTGTCCTGTCCATTTACTATTTTAGACATCATGTCAACAGTGCATATACCCTTAACCAATTTCTTTTTACTTATACCTAAAAAAGTTCTTCTGCTATCAATCAATTTTATAATATGTTCTATACCTAACTCCATATCCTTGTCCTCGTCTTATCTAAAACAATATGCCATATCTTATAGAACAATCATATTACATATCGCTATTATATACAACATATTTTTATACCTATGTCATAGAGATTATAAACGTCTGCAGTCAACACTTCTTCCGCTTTGTACTTGACAGTATTAAAGCGTTAAACCGCCTTATTTATAAGGCTTTTCATAAAATTTTTTATGTACATTTTTGTGTACAATCCGTGAATTTTATTCTTAAGCCCTTGACGTGTATACAATGTGCATTGTATAATACAGCTATAAAAAAGTGTATAATCCGTTTGGTTGGGACGGTATATCCGGCTTAATCTGCAGACAGCGGATAACACATATAAAACACTTTACTATAATAGGAGGTTTTTTTCATTATGAGATCAGAATGGACAGGTTTCGTAGGCGGTAAGTGGGAAGAGCAGGTTGATGTAAGAGACTTCATCCAGAGAAACTACACACCTTATGAAGGAGATGATGCTTTCCTTTGCGGTCCTACAGAGGCAACTAAGACTCTTTGGGCACAGGTTATGGATCTTTCAAAGCAGGAGCGTGAGAAGGGCGGCGTCCTTGATATGGATACTAAGGTTCCTTCAACAATCACATCCCATGCAGCAGGCTACCTCAACAAGGACTTAGAGAAGATTGTTGGTTTCCAGACAGACAAGCCTTTCAAGAGATCACTTCAGCCATATGGTGGTATCAACATGGCTAAGGCTGCTCTTGTAACTAATGGTTACCAGATTGACCCTGAGATTGAGGAGTTCTTCACAATTCACAGAAAGACACACAACGCAGGTGTATTTGATGCTTATACTCCTGAGATGAGAGTTTGCCGTTCTAACCATATCATCACAGGTCTTCCTGATGCTTATGGCCGTGGACGTATCATCGGCGACTACAGAAGAGTTGCTCTTTACGGTGTAGATTTCCTTATCAAGGATAAGGAGTATCAGAAGGCTACAACTTCTAAGGTTATGACTCCTGATGTTATCCGTGACAGAGAGGAGCTTTCAGAGCAGATCAGAGCTCTTAAGGAGTTAAAGAAGTTAGGTGAGATTTACGGCTGTGATATTTCTAACCCTGCTACTAACGTACAGGAAGCTATTCAGGCTACTTACTTCGGTTATCTTGCTGCTGTTAAGGAGCAGAACGGTGCTGCCATGTCTCTTGGACGTACATCTACATTCCTTGACTGCTACGCTCAGAGAGACTTAGCTAACGGTACATTTACAGAGGAAGAGATTCAGGAGTTCGTTGACCACTTCATTATGAAGTTAAGACTTGTTAAGTTCGCTCGTACACCTGAGTACAACGCTCTCTTCGCTGGTGACCCTACATGGGTAACAGAGTCCCTTGGTGGTATGGGTGTTGATGGACGTACACTTGTAACAAAGATGTGCTTCCGTTACCTCCACACATTAAGCAACCTTGGTACAGCTCCAGAGCCTAACATGACAGTTCTCTGGTCAACAAGACTTCCAGAGGGATGGAAGAAGTTCTGTGCTAAGACTTCTATCATGTCATCTTCAGTTCAGTACGAGAACGATGACCTCATGAGAGTAACTCATGGTGATGACTATGCTATCGCTTGCTGCGTATCTTCAATGAGAGTTGGTAAGGAAATGCAGTTCTTCGGAGCAAGAGCTAACCTTGCTAAGTGTCTCCTCTACGCTATCAACGGTGGTGTTGATGAGAAGACTGGTGTTCAGGTTGGTCCTAAGTACAGACCTGTTGAGGGCGAGTACCTTGATTACGATGATGTAATGGCTAAGTACACAGATATGATGGAGTGGTTAGCTGATGTTTATGTTAACACTCTTAACGTAATTCACTATATGCATGATAAGTACTGCTATGAGAGACTTCAGATGGCTCTTCATGACAGAGAGGTTAAGAGATACTTCGCAACAGGTATCGCTGGTCTTTCAGTTGTAGCTGACTCCTTATCAGCAATCAAGTACGCTAAGGTTAAGGTTATCAGAACTGATGTTGAGATTACCAAGAAGGTTAAGGATCCTCAGACAGCTAAGTCTGTTATCAAGACAATCGGTGTTGCTAAGAACGTAGCTACTGATTTCGAGGTTGAGGGCGAGTTCCCTAAGTATGGTAACAACGATGACAGAGTTGATAAGATTGCAGTTGAGATAGTTGAGAAGTTCATGGCTATGGTTCGTTCTCACTACACATACAGAAATGGTGTTCCTACAACATCTATCCTTACAATCACATCTAACGTTACTTATGGTAACGCTACAGGTTCTACACCTGATGGACGTAAGGCTGGTGTTCCATTCGCTCCTGGTGCTAACCCAATGCACGGACGTGATAAGAACGGTGCTGTAGCTTCCCTTTCATCAGTTGCTAAGCTTCCATTCAAGGATGCACAGGATGGTATTTCTAACACATTTACTATCGTTCCAGGTGCTCTTGGTAAGGAAGACCAAGTATTCGCAGGAGATCTTGACATAGACCTTAACAAGTAAGTAAAATTATTAACCCACAGTTTCCGGACTGTCTCCTATCATTACAGTCCGGGTTCTGCGGTCATTCTATAGGAGGTTATCATGGACAACTCTAAAGTGGACGACATTGTATCAATGTTAGATAATCTCATGGCTGCCGATGGCGGACACGTCAACGTAGTGGTTGACAACACTGTTTCCTCAGCCGAAAAGACAGTACAGACCAACAACAGTCTCGCCTGCAATGGCCAGATGGCATGCAGCGTCCCGACACTTCATGTCGGGCTCGACGGAGACGAAAATGAATAAGAAGAAAACAAGGAGGACAAATCCTCTCCTCGCCATGAGGCTCGGATTTTCCTTCGGAAAACAAGGAGGATTTAATACAATGGCAGAAATTAGTCAGAACCAGATTGACAACCTTGCATCAATGTTAGATGGATATGTAGCTAAGGGCGGACATCATCTCAATGTTAATGTTCTTAACAGAGATACATTACTTGACGCTCAGGCTCATCCTGAGAAGTACCCACAGCTCACAATCCGTGTATCAGGATACGCTGTTAACTTCATCAAGCTCACAAAGGCTCAGCAGGATGATGTTATAAACAGAACTTTCCATCAGGCAATGTAATTCAGCCTGCGAAAGTTTATATCTGATGGAAAGTTCTACTTTCACATCAGGCTATGTAATTTATTCTGAGAAATGTATATCTGATAGAAAGTTCTACTTTCACATCAGGCTATGTAATTTATATTACGTACCATTATTACAGGCAGACACTTCTTGTGCCTGCCTGTTTTTTACACATAGTATTTATACTTTTTTCACTTTTATTTTGGTATAAATAGTGATATACTTTTATAGTACCAAAAGAGATTTCTATTGTATTTTTATGTTTCATTTGGTATTATTTTTTTGACATGGAGGAACAAGGATTAATATGAACGGGAGAATACATTCCTTAGAAACCTTTGGCACCGTCGATGGACCTGGAATCCGTTTTGTGGTGTTCGTACAGGGTTGCCCAATGCGTTGTCTATATTGTCATAATCCCGATACATGGGCTACAACCGGTGGGACAGAGATTTCTGTAGACGAGATTTTACAGAAGTATGAGGATAATAAGTCCTTTTACAAGAACGGAGGTCTTACCGTTACGGGTGGAGAACCGCTCCTGCAGATAGACTTCCTTACAGAGTTATTTATGAAAGCAAAGGCACAGGGTATACACACCTGCATTGATACATCCGGCATTGTATTTAAGCCTGACAATAAGACTATTGTCGATAAGATGGATGTACTTATGCAGTACACAGATCTTGTAATGCTTGACATCAAGCATATCGACCCTGAAGAGCACTTAAAGCTTTGCAGTCAGCCTAACGATGGCATACTTGCATATGCACAGTATCTGAGCGATAAAGGTATACCTACATGGATACGTCATGTTGTTGTACCGGGCATAACTGACAATGAGAAGTATCTGTATCAGCTTGGACTTTTCCTTGGAAAGCTCAAGAATATCAAGGCACTTGATGTATTGCCTTATCATACAATGGGTGTTGTCAAATATGAGAGTCTTGGCATAGACTATCCATTAAAAGGTGTGCCTGCTGAGACTAAAGAGCAGGTTATCAAGGCAAAATCTGTTATAATCAAAGGTATCAAAGAAGCCAGAGCTTCTCTGAATAATACAAATAACAATTCAAAGCAATAAATAGAAGTGTACTCACTTCAGATAGGAGGAAATTATGTACGTTGTAGGTGATGCTTGTGTTAGCTGTGGCGCTTGTGCTGCCGGATGCCCTGTAGGTGCTATCTCTGAGGGAAATGAGCATATGGAGATTAACACAGATGTATGTGTACAGTGTGGCGCTTGTGAAGCTACTTGCCCTGTAGGTGCTATCACAGAGAAATAATTATTTGCGAACAAAAGAGTTCAACCCATTACCCTTAGCTTAGGTAATGGGTTGAACTCTTTTATCTTATAAACTACCACCCTCATACTTTTGCCCTTCCGGGCCTTTGCCAAATTCTGCTCACAGCTTGTGTACTTAACTTTTTTTCTTAAAAATACTGTGATGCTTTTTGGCTTTGCCGCTGCGCTCACGATACGCAGCAGCTTCTTTGTTGCTCTTTTGAACTCCACGAATTGTCTCATCAAGTCTTCGAAAGCGGTCATCCTCCGCTTCCTCACGGATACGCATCATGTAATCCATCTCCTTGATTACTTTATCGCTCACACGCTCTGTGACAATAGCGGATACGCTCTCCCCCAGCACTCCGTTATTAGCCAACAGCGAACGAGTCACTATGTCTCCGATAATCTGTTCAAACTGTGCAAGCTTATCCTCTGAGCGTTTCATCTCAAGCTCATCAGACGACTGTGTTACTATATCCGATGTATCGGCATTCTCCCCTTGTGCCTCCCCCTGCACTGCCTGCACATCATTCTCAACATGTGTCGCTGCCGTCTGCCCATGCATATCTCCGTCAAGCACTGCCTTGACTGCCTTTAGCTGAAACCCGCTCTCCTTAAGCTCCTTAATCTGCTTAAACAGCTGAATCTGACTCTCCGTGTAATACCTGTGCCCCATCTCGTTTCTTGGAATATCCAAATCAAGCTCATCCTCCCAGTACCGAAGCACATGTGCTTCAATTCCGGTACGTTCAGCCGCTTCAGATATTATGTACCGTTTTTCATCCATCTAAGAAACAACTCCCCTGCAAAAAGTAAGACCGGATAAAGCTTTCCTCTATCCGGTCTATATAATAACATGTTATAAATATCTTTTTTGTGTCAACTAATCGACAAATTTTGCTAACTTCTCTCAAGATTTGCAAAGCGCTGTCTGTCTCCAATCCATGCAAGCTCGACTGTACCTACAGGACCGTTTCTCTGCTTGGCAATAATTACCTCCGCAACACCCGGCTTATCCGTATCCTTCTTATAATACTCGTCTCTGTAAAGGAACATAACAACATCGGCATCCTGCTCGATGGCTCCCGACTCTCTCAAATCCGACAGCATCGGTCTGTGGTCAGGTCTCTGCTCAACAGCTCGGCTAAGCTGTGAAAGTGCAACCACCGGAACATTCAGCTCTCTTGCAAGCGCCTTTAATGAACGCGATATCTCCGAGACCTCCTGCTGTCTTGACTCAGACCTCGTATTACTGGTCATAAGCTGAATATAATCGATTATGATAAGACCAAGGTCATCATGCTCTAGCTTAATCTTACGACATTTAGAACGCAGGTCAGAAATGGAAATACCCGGTGTATCATCGATTACAAGCCCTGAATTACCGATGATTGAAGCTCCTTCAACAAGCTTCTCCCACTCTGTCTCAGAGAGATTACCTGTTCTTAAATTCTGCGCACTTACAGACGACTCCATAGACAGGAAACGGTTCACAAGCTGGACTTTTGACATTTCCAGACTGAATATAGCCGTTGTTATATGCTTCTTGCATGCAGCATGTGCTGCGAGGTTAAGCGCAAACGCAGTCTTACCCATTGAAGGACGTGCCGCAATCAGAATCATATCCGATGGCTGAAGCCCGGCTGTTCTGTAATCAAGGTCCGTGAAGCCTGTAGGAACACCTGTCACGCTTCCGCTCTGCTTAGAAGCTGCCTCAATGCGGTTGATTGCCTCCATTACAACATCCTTAATCGGCGTTATATCTTCTGCTCCTCTTGACTGTAAGAGCTTAAAAAGCTGTTTTTCCGTCTCCTCTAAGATAGCATCTGCGCTTTCATGACCGGCATAGCATTCCTCCATGATAGCCTCATTCACCTTTATAACTTTTCTGAGGAGAGATTTCTCTTTAACTATCTTGGCATAATGCTTGGCATTTGCCGATGTTGCGACAGAATTTACCACTTCTATCATAAAATCAAGACTGCTCACCTCAGGCGGAACATTCATCGACTTGAGCTGTTCATGCACAGTCACAAGGTCTACAGGCCTGCCCTCAGAATTAATCTGCACCATAGCCTGATATATCATCCTGTACTCGCTCTGGTAAAAATCATCCGGTACAAGTATGTCTGCAACATTCATCATCTCATCCTTGTCCATCAGAATAGAGCCTATAACAGCCTGCTCTGTCTCCGCACTGCTAGGCATAACACGCCTTATTAACGTATCATCCATCGTCTTACCTGTCCTAACCCTCTATAACCTTTACAACAAGCTTAGCAGTTACATCCTTGTGAAGCTTGCATACAACCTCATAATTGCCAAGTGCCTTGATAGCATCATTTAATACCATCTTCTTCTTGTCAATGTCGATATTGTGCTGTGCCTTTAATTCCTCAGCAATCTCCTTGGTGGATACAGAGCCGAACACTCTTCCATCCTTGCCGGACTTAAGCTTGACAACAACCATCTTATCTTCAATCTCCTTAGCAAGCGTCTGTGCGTCTGCAAGCGCCTGTGCGGCAAGCTTATCCTGATGTGCCTTCTGCAACTTTAAATCGTTCATATTTTTTGCATTTACTTCTATGCCAAGCTTCTTAGGAAGGATAAAGTTGCGGGCATATCCCTCGCTCACACTAACCTTCTGTCCTTTTTTGCCAAGTGCTTTTACATCCTGTAATAAAATAATCTCCATTATATTTCTCCTTCCTCTATCATGCTGTCTAAGGTCTTTTTGACAAGCTCTATCGCATCCTCGATGCTGATATCCTTAAGCTGCGCTCCTGCTATTGTCATATGACCGCCGCCGCCGAGCTTCTCCATGATGAGCTGTACATTCACCTCATCTATCGACCTTGCGCTTAGATATACTTCATTATTAAAATAAGTAAATACTATTGAAGCCTTAACTCCGTTGATATTCAGCAGTTCATTCGCCGCCTGTGCTCCTACAATCGTAGGGCTCTCTAGGTTCGCGCTTGGACATACTGCAAGTGCAAAGCTGTCACGATATACCTCCGCATGGCGCACAGCTTCCGCACGCGCCTTGTATTCGTTCATATCATCTCTTAAGAGCTTACGCACCTTAACTATATCAGCTCCGCTTCTTCGTATAAATGCAGCCGCCTCAAAGGTTCTGACACCTGCCTTATTGGTAAAGTTGTTAGTATCTACTATGATACCGGCATATATTGCATTTGCCTCTGCTGATTTAAGCTTCACATTATCGCCTATATACTGAAGAATCTCTGCCACCATCTCACATGTAGACGATGCATATGGCTCTATATATGAAAGCACTGCATGGTCAATTGTATCTCCACTCTGTCTGTGATGGTCAAGCACAACTATCGTCCTGCATTTATCTATAAGCTCAGGACATTCTGTATAGCCCGGACGATTGACATCCACAATTACAAGCAGAGTATTGTCAGAAACATATTGCATCACATCGCTGTTTTTTACGAATAAATCTTCCTCGTACTCAGGTACTCCCATAAAAGTCTCAACAGTAGGACGTAAAGACCTGTTAACATCATTCAGGACAATATTGGCGTGCTTGTTAAGCGCCTTAGATGCTCTGTATATTCCTACAGCCGCACCAAGCGCATCCGCATCGCTTATTCTGTGTCCCATTATTATTACATTGTCTGCAACTTCTATAAGCTCTCTGAGAGCATGAGCCTTAACTCTTGCCTTAACTCTTGTATTCTTCTCGACAGTAGTACTCTTTCCACCAAAGAAAGTAGTCTGGTCGCCTTCTTTAACAACTGTCTGATCACCGCCACGGCCTAACGCGAGGTCAATCGCCGCTCTTGCCATGTCATAATTCTTATTAAACGTATCATATCCCGCTGCAATACCGATACTTAACGTAACAGCCATTGCATTTCCTATATCTGTGGTTCTTACATCCTCAAGAATTGAAAATTTATCTTCTCTTAATGTCTCAAGATACTTGTAATTAAACACAAGCAGATACTTGTCTTTTTCTAACTTTTTTACAATACCGCTGCCGTTTGTTATATACTTGCTTATCTTTCTTTCGACTAATCCGGCAAGCAGGGAACGTCTAAGCTCATCTATGCTCTCAAGAGCTTCATCATAGTTATCTATATATATAAGTCCGACAACTATCCTCTCGTCATGCATACGCTGAAGGTATCTTTTCTCCTCTGTGTCATCAAAAAGATACACTGCCATAAGAGCCGGAACATCCTTGACGCTCAAAAGAGAATTATCCTCCATAAGCGAATTTATCGCAAGCTTCTTAAAATCAACCTTGTAACAGCGCTCATCATATACTATATCCGCTGAGAGCTCCTCATCATCCGTATCAAAAATCTTATTATCAATATCCTGAAATACTGATGTTATATTCTTTCTGTACACATTCTCTTTGCCAATAAGCTTTTTAAACTCATTGTTAAGCCATATAATTCTTCCGCTCTCATCTATCAGACCATACGGAACCTTGAAATCTTCCAAAAGAGTCTTTTGAACCTGTGCATAATCTGCCGCAAACTCAACCATCGCCTTGGTAAGAAGAGGCTGTCGTCTCAGAAGAAAAATGAGTGCGCATATTCCATATACAATAGTAAATGCTGCTCCTACAATACCGCATGTTATATTCTGTGTAAATAAAACAATATCCAATATCAAAAGCAATATCGCTGAATACAACGGCCACATAATATACACCTTAAACTGGCCCTTATATTGAATCTTCTTATTCATGTGATGTATCCTCCTGAAGCAGCAGCTGCCACTCATATTATTATAACATGAAACAAAACGAAACACAAGATAACAAGAAAGCCGGAAGGCTTCCCTCCCGGCTTACAATAGATTATAAATCCAATCCGTTTTTTGCGTGCATATTGCGGCACGATGCAGACACAATATACTGCTTTTAAGTCCCACTTCCAAGTTCAATGCCGTTAAGCACCTTTAAGTATCTGCACTTGTAAGTATACCTGTCAAATAATCCGAAGCGCTCTCCGTCTCCATCAAAGAGTCCGTTATCCCACCACAGACAACATATACCGACCTTCTTCGCCGCCTTCAAATAGTACTCAACCCATGCAGCCCTGTCATCCTCATTATCCTTATTCATCGCACCAAATTCACCTATTATTACAGGTATATTATTTTTGGTAAAACGATTATAAAGTTCATCCATAAGACTATCTATCTTCTCTGTATCATGGTTCCACTGTGCCCTGCCTTCTGTATTTAGAGCAAAATCATAAGGCTCGTAGGCATGTACCGAGACAATAACTTTGTCATCATCCGGAATCTCAATATGCTTTATTCCTTCGGTGCAGTTGGCTGCATATCCCGGTATCATAAGGTATCTTGATTTATTGTAGCCTGTACCTTGGCGCACCGTATTTACAAAGGCTGCGTTGGTTGAATTTACAACTGCCCAGCCTTCCTCATCGCCGCCGTTCCACTCTAGCGGTGTTCCGACCTTTCTCGGCTCATTCTGCCCTTCAAATATGAGATGTTCGTCATACGCCGCAAACTCTGCCGCAAGCTGGCTCCAAAGCGCTGTCATTATAATGCAGGCACGCTCCTCGTTCTCATAGTAAGGATAATTCCAATCCTCATGGTGAAGATTAAGTATCGCATATGCTCCTCTCTTATATGCATAATCGACTACTTCCTTTACCCTTTTAAGCCACGCTTCCTCTATAGTATAATCAGGTGCATCGCCAAAATGTCCCGTCCATGTGACAGGTATCCTGATAACATTTAAGCCAGCCTCAATATACGCATCGACAAGCTCCTGCGTAATCACCGGATTACCCCATGAAGTCTCCGTCTTATCAGGCGCATCACTTATTTTTATCGACTTGTCAAATGCATCAAGTGTATTCCCGATGCTTATACCTGCTCTCAAACTCTTTATAATATCCTGCATATATTATCTCTTTCCGATTTCCGTATCAGTAGAATTGACAACACTGTGCTCCTTGATATATCCGACAATCTCGTCAAGCTTCGTGAAAGCAAGACCAACATAGCTGTCCGCACAGCCGTAATAGATTGCAATCTTTCCTGATTCTGAATCATGTATTGTCGCACATGGGAATGTTACATTAGGCACAAAGCCTCTCTCCTCATACCACTGCTCAGGTGTTAAAAGAAAATTCTCGCAGCGGTATAGAACCTTTGAAGGATTATCGATATCAAGGATTGCTCCTCCTATGGAATACACATATCCGTTGCAGGTTCCGCTTACACCATGATAGAAAAGAAGCCAGCCTTCTGTTGTCTCAATAGGTGCTGCTCCTCCTCCAATCTTTAGTGACTCCCACCACTCATTTCCGCGGCTCATCACATGTCTGTGCCTGCCCCAGTATACAAGGTCAGGACTCTCGCTCACAAAGATATCTCCAAACGGCGTATGTCCTGAATCTGAAGGACGTGAAAGAAGAACAAAATTACCGTTAATCTTTCTAGGAAACAGCACTGCATTTCTGTTGAATGGAAGAAATGGATTTTCAAGTCTTGTAAAGGTCTTAAAATCCTTTGTCTTAGCCATTCCTATTGCCGCACCATAGAAATCCTGGCACCAGATGATATAATATGTATCCTCCACCTTTACAAGTCTCGGGTCATATGCATATATAGGCATGAAGTCATTGCCGTCCTCATCCTTAAACGGTATCTTATCCTTATTAAAATTCCAGTGAATGCCATCATCGCTTCTTCCAAGATAGATATAAGGAATTCCATTAGTCTGCTCTCCTCTGAAAACTCCGATAAACTTTCCTTCATATGGCATTACTGCACTGTTAAATATTCTTGCAACATTTTCAAGCGGGTTGCGATCTATAATAGGGTTCTCTGAATATCTCCACACAGGTGCTCCCTTGTGATTTTCAGGCTTATCCTGCCATGGCACATTAGGTACCGCAGGTGCAATTATTTTAAGTTCTGACATACATACCTCCCAATATGATATATACTAGGCATCTGCGAAACTATATATTTAAAAACAGGACGTTTCGCAATCACCCATGATATATACATGCATAATGCATATATATACGATGTTGAGGTCAAAAGGTATTTTGACCTCTATGATATTTATATTCCCATAACTATTTTAACGGCATCCGGCTTGTCCCCGGACACTCAGCCACCGAATCGCGGACAATCATTTTTCCGCTTATGACTTTGCGTCCTCCCGGATTTTCCTCGCCTTTTAGCAGCCTGATTATCATTTCAACTGCATTTTTTGTCATTTCTTCAATGTTAACCTCGATAGTTGTAAGCTTCGGAAGACTGTAATCAAACTCTGCCGAATAATTATCAAATCCCACCACCGATATGTCCTGTGGTATGCGGTATCCCTTGCTCACAAGAAGTCTCATAAGCAGATTAGCTGTTCCGTCACAATTACATACAAACGCTGTAGGCATCTCTTTAGGAAGCTTAAGGTCTATAAAATACCCTTCCTCATTTCGGTCAGGTATAATGTAATCATCCGGCATTGTAAGCTGATGTGTTATAAGCGAACGGTAATAACCAAGATACCTGTCTAGGATACTTGCAGTCGCATCAACGCTTCCTACATAAGCTATTTTGGTATGTCCCATGCTTACAAGATAATTAGTAAGCATGTAAGTTCCGTAGACATTGTCATTGATTACGCTTGGCACCTCCATCGTCCTGTCATAAAAATCCAGATACACTATCGGCAGCTTTGTCTCCCTTAATGTATTCAGATAATTGGATTTCATCTGACCAAGCACAATTATTCCATCCACCTTTCTCTCTGTAACAATATCCGGCATTATGCGCTCAGCAAGCATCTTAGATGTTATGGCTTCCATAATTACAGAATAATGGAACTGTGACATCTGCTTATTTATGCTATTGTACATTTTCATATAGAAAGGAAATACCGTGGTTAAATTGTCAACATAATGCTCCTCAACAATAACTCCGATATTATAGCTGCGGCCCCTGCGGAAGCCTTCACCAATTCCTGTATAGGTATAGCCCATCTGCTCGGCTGTCGATTTTATAACCGCACGAAGCTCAGCGCCAACGCCTTCCTTGTCGGTGAGTGCTTTTGAGACTGTCACCGTACTCACGCCGACTTTTTTTGCAATATCTCTCATTGTCACATTCTTTGCCATAAATCACCATTCCAATCAGTTATAGTACCATACATCGCTTTGTACACTGTCATTGTCAGTCCGGCGCATATATTTTTTCATCATATGCTCTGCCGGAAAAGTCATTCCGAAAAATACAAGTCCCGGCAATATAAGCACAGCCCAAGGCATAAAATACACAAGCACAGCCGCCGCAGCACACATAAGCACAAATGCCATCGTTATATGCAGATGCTTGAAGCAGATAACAAATGCCATATGAAACAGCCTGCCGCTTCCAAGCTCAAATCTTGATAACAATATATAGGTATTAAGCATCAATCCAAGTAAAACAAAGCCAAAAACTATATACACACATCTAAGATAAAATGAGACCTCCGACACACTGCCGTTAAAATATGCATAGTTAAATGCAAGCAGCAATGATAACATAAGATAGACTATATTAAAACCTATCGATGAGCGGAAATTCTGTCTGAACGAGCGAAAAAACTCCTTCGACACATATCCGCTGTGATGTCTTAACACCTTAGCCGCCGTATAGTACGCCGCACATGTCGCTGTCCCCATTGTCACAACCGGCAATGAACATACCAGCCACAATATGCTAAGAAGAATAATATCCCCGACCTTGTTCATAAATCTGCCATACGCAGAATCAATACCAAAAATTGATGCCATAACCTTAGCACCTTCCTTATTTTATTCCTGACAGGAGAACTGCTCATCGCAGTTTCCTATCAGGTATTTTAATAGAGGCGTGCGTTTTAAACAATTAAATTTAAGTAAATTTTTTCTTATGCCTCTTAAGCATTAGTTAAAGTAAGCATCCAGCGCATCCTGAATCTGCTGCTTGTATGTCTCCTGGAACTGTGCTGCTGTTACAGTACCGTTTATAAGGCTCTCAAGGTCATACTCTATGCCCATTGAGTTCCATAAATCGAACTGCTCCCTGCTTCCGCAGTCAAACATTACCTCAAAGTTCTGATCCTGAATCTCAGGGTCCTTATCTGTTACAGCATACCACCAGTAGAGTGTCTCCTCGTCATCACGGATTGATGTGTCGCCATCATACCAGTTCCACATATCATAGAGAACATTGTAGACAAGCTCAGGATCTTCTACACCGGCAGGAATAATATAGAACTCGCCCGATGTAACCTTACCCTTGTTAGTCTCCTGATTTCCCGAAGGACCTACAGGCCACTGAACATAG
>OGKZ01000166.1_pt1 | contig 67492 bp, 58 predicted proteins | sample 1572571 | NCBI WGS metagenome assembly OGKZ01 (sample SAMEA2581906, study PRJEB24529) | metagenome | biome: Human gut stool | place: China | collected 2011 | reverse complement strand
GGGGAGTCGGGGGCCTCTTTTACTGAATTTGACGATGCAGATAACCAGACCTGTCCCGGCCGCCGATCCCGTGGAATATACCGATGGTAGGGCGTTGACCGAAGGCGAAGAGATTGCCGGAGGCATTTTCCGCGGCATTGTTTTCCCGCACCTCGACCGGGAACATGTCTGGGTGCAGTCGTGTCTTTTCGCAGGCTGCCTTTTCCCGGCGTGCACGTTGCACGGATCGCATTTCACGGATGTGACCTTCCGGAACTGCGACCTGTCGAACGCCGACCTGACGGGGTGCAGTTTCCAGCGGGTGGAGTTCCTGGATTGCAAGCTCATGGGGACGAACCTCTCCGAAGCGACGATGCAGCATGTGGCCTTCGAGCGCTGCAAGGCGGAGTTCGCCAATTTCGCGCTGGGGCGCTTGCGTTTCGTGGCGCACAGTCAGGGAGTCATGCGGGGAGCCGTGTTCGACGAGTGCCGCCTGGAGAAGGCCTCCTTTTCGCGCTGCGACCTGACGCAGGGTGAATTCCGCGGCACGCGCCTGCGCGGGCTTTCGTTCGCGGATTCCGACATCCGGGGAATACGTGTCGGCGAGGTCGATTCGTTTGAAATAAAGGGTTTGAAGATCAATGCATTGCAGGCGGTTGACCTGGTGCGGCTGCTGGGGGTAGAGGTGGAGGAATAAGGGTTTATTCAAAAAATTTACATATTTCTTAAAAAATCTTAATAAAATATTTGGAAGTTTGCTTTTGCCGTAGTACTTTTGCCTCGTCTTAAATGATAAAATATTTTAAGAATTATTTAAAATTATTTAGTATGAAAGCAAGGATCAATGAGTGGTTACGCACCGCCCTGATTATGTTGGGAGAGAGCATCAAGTTGCGCGAGATGTAATATCTCCCTTTTATTTTCGGAAAAGAGTTAAAACTTCGATATACGAAAGCGGCCCGACTGTCAAAGTCGGGCCGCTTTTCATTTCGGGCTCCCTGCCGCCATGCGGCTGAGGCTTCTCAGGGGCGGTCGTTACGCCCGGGTTATTTGATGCCCAGTTTCTTGGCGATCTCCTTGGGCAGGGCGTGCTTGTTGACCATGACAGAGGTTGTCTTGTAAGCGACGAACGGGCGCGAGAAATACCAGAATCCGTCGTAGGGCGGACGTACGTCCCATGAATTCTGCACCTTGTAGTAGCGGTTGCCTGCCTGGTCGGTGGCCGTACCCATGATGACCATGCCGTGGTCGTCGGTGGTTTCGTAGTTGTCGAAAGCCTCCTGGCGCATCTCCTGGGTGATGGCGAGCTCCTTGCCCGGCTTGTCGAACTTGTAGAGTGCGTCATCCTTCTCCTTCTGCGTCAGTTTTCCCCAGCGCTCGGCTTCGGTGCCGCCCATGCCTTCGAGGTCGGCGGCCGGTACGATACCGATCGCTTTGGTGCGGCTGAATCCCTTTTCGCTTACGTCGGTGCCCCACGCGACGGGATAACCGTTCTCCAGTGCGTTGTCCACGACGGCCATCATTTCGTCGAGCGGAAGGTTGTAGACCGTGCCCCACATCCAGTTATCGGGCACCTCGATGATGAATTGCGTATAGAAGGGGTGGTGTGTGAACGAACTGATGTCGATATAGTCGTCGATGTCGATCGGCAGCGAGGCGGCGAACGTCCGGGGCGTGTATTCCTTGCCCTGATAGGTGAAGGTCTCGGGCATCGGGCCGAAATATTCGTCCAGGATGGCGTTGAAACCCCGTTTCCAAGCCGTCGAGAGCGGCTTGTTCGAAGATTTGGTGCTGGCCTCCATCACTGCGTCGAGGTAGGCTTTCAGCACGCGCGAGAGTTCGTGGAAATCGGCTTTCTCGGTGCCGTAGTTGAAGCCCGGGTAGGCTTCGAACGGGACGATGCCGTAGTTGCGGATGCCTTCCGTCACGTCGCGCGAGGCCCCGCCTTCGGCGAAGTTGATCTCGCCGTGCATGCGGATGTATTTCACGGCTTTCTCCATGAACGTATGGCGGACGATCCACATTTCGGAGAGGTGCACGGGGGCGCCTCCCGCACGCAGGATTTCCCCTTCGAGGAACGAAAGGGTCGAGTAGCACCAGCAGGTGCCGCTACGGCTCTGATCCTTGACCGGGGTCATGGGGATAAGTTTGACGTCGGTGAACCGGTAGCCTTCGGCGGCGGTCGTGTCGGGTGTCTGTGCCGCAGCCGCAAGTGCGGCGCAGAAGGCAACGAGGGTCAGCAGGAGTTTCTTCATTGCTTTAGGGTTTAGGTTGTGGGTGTTGCTATTTTTTCGAGTCGGCGACGATCTTCAGACAGTCGTCGAGCGTGAGCTCTTCGGGTTTGCTGCCCTTGGGCAAGCGGTAGTTCTTGCCCTTGTAGGCGATGTAGGCCCCGTAACGGCCGTTCTTGACCAGCATGTCGGGCTCTTCGGGGAAGCTCCGCAGCGGAGTGTTGGCCGCGGCGGCCGCCGCCTGCTGGGCATGGACGATCTCCACGGCCCGCTCGTAGGTAAGCGTGTAGGGGTCGTCGCCCTTCTGCAGCGATGCGAACGATTTGCCGTGGCGCACGTAGGGCCCGTATTTGCCGATGCCCACCGAGAGCTCTTCGCCGTCGAGCTGGCCCAGGTCGCGGGGCAGCGCGAAGAGCGCCAACGCCTCCTCTAGCGTGATCGACTCGATCAGCTGGCCCTTTTTGAGCGAGGCGAAGCGGCCTTTCTGCCCCTCCTCGCCTTCGATCTCGACCATCGGGCCGTAGCGGCCGATGCGTGCCTTGACGATATGCCCTGTCTTGGGGTCGTTGCCCAGGATGCGTGCCTGGCTCTTCTTGTCGGTCTGCGTGCCGATGGCGGTGTCGACCATCTGGTGGAAGGGGCCGTAGAAATCGTGGATCATCTTCACCCACGTGATGTCGCCGTCGGCGATGCGGTCGAATTCCTTTTCGACGCTGGCCGTGAAGTTATAGTCCATGATCGGCTTGAACTGCGTTTCGAGGTAGTCGTTGACGACCATGCCGATGTCCGTCGGCGAAAGGCGGTTCTTCTCCTTGCCGTAGCTTTCCGAGAGGTTTTTCGTGGCGAGCTTGTCGCCCGTGAGGGTCATTTGCACGTAGTTGCGTTTCTGCCCCTCCCTGTTTTGCTTGACCACGTAGCCGCGGTTGATGATCGTCGTGATGGTCGGCGCGTAGGTCGAGGGGCGTCCGATGCCCAGCTCTTCGAGGCGCTTGACCAGCGAGGCTTCGTTGTAACGTGCCGGGGCCTGCGTGAAGCGTTCCGTGGCGGTGATCTGCGTCGAAAGCAGTTCGTCGCCCTGTGCCATTTTGGGGAGCAGCCCTTCGCCGCTTTCGGCGGCCTGGTCGTCGTCCGTGGATTCGGAGTAGAGGCGCAGGAAGCCGTCGAAGCGGACGACTTCGCCCGTGGCGACGAATTGCTGCGACGAGCCCGACATGTCGATCACAATGGTTGTGCGGTCGAGTTCGGCGCAGACCATCTGCGAGGCTACGGTGCGCTTCCAGATCAGGTCGTAGAGTTTCTTTTCGGCCGGGGTGCCCTCGATCGACTGCCGGTCGATATACGACGGGCGGATGGCTTCGTGCGCCTCCTGGGCACCCTTGGTCTTGGTCTTGTAGTTATGCCACGACGAATATTTTTCGCCGTAGAGTCTGGTGATCTCCTCCTTGCACTGGGTCAGTGCTTGTTGCGAGAGGTTTACCGAGTCGGTACGCATGTAGGTGATGAGACCCTGCTCGTAGAGGTGCTGGGCGACGGACATCGTCTGCGAAACAGACATGCCCAGCTTGCGGCCCGCCTCCTGCTGGAGCGTCGAGGTCGTGAACGGAGGTGCCGGGAAACGCTGTGCGGGTTTCTCTTCGGCTTTCGACACGGTGAAAGTGGCGCCGATGCAACTGCGGAGGAATGCCTCGGCCTCGGCCTGCGTTTCGAAGCGCGACGGGAGTTCGGCCTTGAAGAGGGTCTTTTCGGGGTCGTTGGCCGCGTAGAACTGTGCCACGACGCGGAAATAGGGTGCCGAGCGGAAGGCGATGATCTCGCGCTCGCGCTCGACGATCAGCCGTACGGCGACGCTCTGCACGCGGCCGGCCGAAAGCGACGGCCGCACTTTCTTCCACAGCACGGGCGAAAGCTCGAAGCCGACCAGGCGGTCGAGGATACGGCGTGCCTGCTGTGCGTTGACCAGATCCATGTTGACCGTGCGGGGGTTCTCGATGGCTTCGAGGATCGCCCGCTTGGTGATTTCGTGGAAGACGATGCGCTTGGTCTGGTCGACGGGGAGCCCCAACACTTCGGTCAGGTGCCATGCGATGGCTTCTCCTTCGCGGTCTTCATCGGACGCCAGCCATACGGTCTTGCTCTTGGCCAGCTTGGTCAGTTCGTCCACCACTTTCTTCTTGTCGCCCGGGATTTCATAGACGGGCCTGAACTCGTCGTCGATATTGATGCCCAGGTCTTTTTTCGACAGGTCGCGGATGTGTCCGAAACTCGACTTGACGATATAGTCCTTGCCGAGGAACTTCTCGATGGTTTTGGCCTTGGCGGGGGACTCGACGATTACTAAATTTTCCTGCATGCGTTCTTTATGGCTTTTCTGAAATGCGAAAACCTAAGCATGAGTACTTAGGTTTCGCATTCCGTGCTGTTGATCCTTTATTTGACCAGGGTATAGGCGATGTCGATCTTGATCGGGGCATCCTCCTTGGTCAGCGATCCGTCCGAAGGCGTCATACCCTGCATCACGCTGTAATTCTGGGTGTAGAGGCCGTATGCCTCGGGCCCCATGTACATAGTCCTGGTTTTGATTCTCTCGGCGATCTCTTCCCACGGGGCGTTCTCGCCCAGCTCCTCCACGGCCTCCTGGTAGTAGTTCCACATGCTCTGCACGTGGCCCGTGATGTCCATCACGTAGCAGCCCCGGCTGCGGTTGATGTAACCGCCGTAGGTCAGCGTCGTGCTGTAGGTCTTCTCGTAGGCATAGGCGTAGTCGGTGATGCCCGAGAGCTTTTTGTAATTGGTATAGAGGCCCAGGCGGCTCTGCGAGGCGTCCATCTGCTCGATCATGTGCTTCACGTCGGTCAGGTTCTGCCAGTCGTAGTTGCTGCCCGCGAAATAGACCGACATCCGGGCCTGGTTGATGGCCAGGGTATTGAACTCCTTGGCGGAAGCGGCGTTCTCGTCCTTGATGATCTGCGCCAGCTGCCTGAAGAACTCCTCGGTGAAGGTCATTTCCGTTACGACGCCGCCCATGCCCTCGACGTAGACCTGCTTGCTGAGGGGGCGGTTCTCGTTGGTTTCGACCGCATCCGCGATGTCGAACCTCTGCGGAGAGGTGGCTTTCGAGTAGTCGTGGCGGATGGTGTTGACCGACACGTTGCCGTAGTCGACCGAAGAGTCGTAGAAAATGTAGGGGATCGAGAGCGTGTCGGCGATCAGCGTAGGGTCGCTCTCCAGGCGGTTACGCCCGTAGATCGCAAAGCCCGAAGCGTCGAGCGACGTGGCGTAGATGTTGCCCTTGTTGGGGGACGTCTGGTCGACGGCCGGGACGATGTAGAGCCCCTTGAATTCGGCGACCCACTGCTCGAGGCTGTCGAGGCTGTAAATCGAATAGTCGCCCTTGTACGTGCCCTCCTGAAGCATCAGGCGGTTGATGAATTCCCGTCCCTTCTGGGTCGGTTTCATGGTGGCGTACGTGGTGGCGGGACCCGTCTTCTCTCCGTCGGGGAAGGTGAACGTGAAGAGCACCTCGTTGCCTACGGCGCCCGCCTTGACGGGGTCGAAATTGAGGTAGAAGGTCGTGTCGCGTTCCGACTTTCCGCTTTCGACGGGTTTCTCGGTCAGGTATTTGTTGCTGACGACCTCGTATACGTTGTAGAGCTGCGGGGTAAGCGTGTCGCTCCCGTAGCTGGAGATGGAAAGCAGGATGATCGCCGAGTCGAGGATCGGGCGGAACCCGAAATATCCCGAATCGATTTCATAGGGGATGTATTGCGTGAGGAACCCTGCCGTGCGCAGTCCGAACGTGTCGCTGAGCATCGAACCCATGTACCCGTAGCTGAGGTTCGACGTGATGAGCGAGTCGGTCTGGTAAAGCCGCGTCTCGACATAGCGCCTGGGGTTGAGATCCCCCGTCAGCGTCAGGGCGCCGAATGTCTGGTAACCCGCTTTCATCTGCTGGTTGTCCGGCACGAGGTTCGACCCCAGTGTGTCGTCGACCTTGGTGCAGCCCGCGAATGTCATCGCAGCGACGACCGTCACGACGGCGGCGGCGCGGAGCAAACGGCGGAAATTATTGAATCGCTTCATAGAATCGGTTGTAATTATCGAAAAAGTCCGCTGCCTCGGGCGACTGGTATTCGAGCATCGGTTTCCCGCTCGCACGGGCGATCTCCAATACCTTGGGGTCGGCATCTGCGGAAGCTGCGACCACACCGTCGGCATATTCCATAACGAAGCGGCAGAGGTTTTCGTATGACGGGACGTCGAGAATTGCGAGATTTTTATCCTTGACCCCCTCGCCGGCGATCTTCGCGGCGAAGCCCTTGTCCAGTTCCCCAGGGAAGCCGTCGGCGTAGAGCGAGACGACGACTTTCACGTCGCGGAAAATCGGGTCGTCGGCGAAGACACGTTTCAGGTAGACCGGGATCACTCCCGAGAACCAGCCGTGGCAATGGACTATGGTCGGCGTCCAGCGCAGTTTTTTGACCGTTTCCAGCACGCCGCGGGCAAAGAAGATGGCCCGTTCGTCGTTGTCGGGGAATTCCGCCCCTTCGCTGTCGGTCAGCACGGCCTTGCGCGAGAAATAGTCGTCGTTGTCGATGAAATAGATCTGCACGCGCGCCGCGGGGATCGAGGCCACCTTGATGATGAGCTGGTGGTCGTTGTCGTCGATGATGAGGTTCATGCCCGAAAGACGTATTACCTCGTGGAGCTGATGCCGGCGTTCGTTGATACAGCCGTAGCGCGGCATGAAGGTACGGATTTCGTTCCCACGCTCCTGCATCGCCTGCGTGAGAGCGCGGCAAAGTCCGGAAGCCTCCGTCTCTGGAAGATAGGGTGTAATCTCCTGACAGACGTACAGAATCTTATTTGCCATGGTTCGAGTATTTGATCTTTCGCGGTCTATTGTGCAAAGATAGTGAAAAAATCTTAAAGAATGAGCATCGCGTCCCCGTAAGTGCCGAATCGGTACCCTTCTTCCTTGGCTATCTTATAGGCGTTCATGATCGTTTCGTAGCCGCCGAACGCCGCAACCATCATCAGCTGGGTGGAGTAAGGCAGATGGAAATTGGTCACCATGGCGTCGGCCACCGTGAACTCGTAGGGTGCGAAGATGAACTTGTTCGTCCATCCTTCCATCGGCTTGATCATGCCGTTGGTCGAGACCGCCGTTTCGAGGGTGCGCATGACGGTCGTGCCGATGGCTGCGACCTTGCGCCCGTTGCGCTTGGCCTCGTTCACCGCCCCGGCAGCCTCTTCGGTCACGAAGAACTGTTCGGAGTCCATCTTGTGCTTCGAGAGGTCTTCGACGTCGACCGTACGGAAGTTGCCCAGCCCGACGTGCAGCGTGACGAACGCACGGTCGATGCCCTTGATCTCCATGCGCTTCATCAGGTGCTTCGAGAAGTGCATGCCGGCCGTCGGGGCGGCAACGGCGCCTTCGTGCTCGGCGAAGATCGTCTGGTAGCGCTCGGCGTCCTCGGGTTCGACCTTGTCGCGCACCCATTTGGGCAGCGGTGTCTCGCCCAGGCTGAAAAGCGTCTGCTTGAACTCCTCGTAGGAGCCGTCGAACAGGAAGCGCAGCGTGCGCCCGCGCGAGGTCGTATTGTCGATCACCTCGGCCACCAGCAGGTCGTCGTCGCCGAAGTAGAGCTTGTTGCCGATGCGGATCTTGCGGGCCGGGTCGACCAGCACGTCCCAAAGCCGCAGTTCACGGTTCAGTTCGCGCAGCAGGAAGATCTCGATCTCGGCACCCGTCTTCTCCTTGTTGCCGTAGAGGCGTGCCGGGAAGACTTTGGTGTCGTTGAATACGAAGAGGTCTTTTTCGTCGAAGTATTCGATGATGTCTTTGAAAATACGGTGTTCGATGGTGCCTTTGGCGCGGTCGATGACCATCAGGCGCGAATCGTCCCGGTTTTCCGTCGGGTGTTTCGCCAGCATTTCGGGGGCGAAATCATACCCGTATTGCGATAATTTCATAGGTGGAATACTCTATTTTACGTTCGAAATAAACAACACAGATTAATTTCTATACGCAAAAAAGCCTATTTTGTTTCAAGTTCCTGCAATTTTTTTAGAAAATCATCGAGGCTGTGGGCGTTTTCGACCCTGAAGCCGCCGCTGCGCGTCCGGCAAAGGGAAGTCAGGTGCGCGCCGCTTTCGAGCGCCTGCCCGATTTCGTGGGCCAGCGAACGGATGTAGGTGCCCTTGCTGCATCGTACGCGGATGCGGATGCGCGGCAGGTCGTACTCTTCGAGCTGCATTTCGTAGATGTGGACGAGCGCCTTGCGCATTTCGACCTCCTCGCCCGCTCGAGCCAGTTCGTAGGCCCGCATGCCGTCGATCTTTTTGGCCGAATAGACCGGCGGAGACTGGAGGCGTTCGCCCGAGAGTGCGGCGAGGGCTTCGAGTACCTTCCCGCGCGTGATGTGCTGCGTGGGGAAGGTCGCGTCGACGGGATGTTCGAGGTCGTAGCTGGGGGTCGTGGCACCCAGCATGACGTCGGCCACGTACTCCTTCTCCTCGGCCTGCAGGGCGTCGACCATCTTGGTGGCGCGGCCGATGCAGACCAAAAGGACGCCCGTGGCCAGCGGGTCGAGCGTGCCCGCGTGGCCGACCTTGATCTTGCGGTAGCCGAGCCTGCGGAGCGCGGACTTGATCTTGCGTACGACGTCGGTGGACGTCCAGCTCAGGGGCTTGTCGATGACGGCGATGTAGCCCTCCTCGAAGTTGAGGCCCCGCAGGTCGAGTGTCTCCTTCATCAGCAGAAATAGCTTAGGATGGATACCAGGCCGGCCAGCGCGCAGTAGAGCGAGAACCAGATGAGCTTGCCCCGCTTGACGATCTCGATCATGAATTTGCAGGCCAGGCACCCCGTGATGAACGAGGCTGCGAACCCGGCGGCGAGCGTGCCCGTGGCGATGCCGGCCGTGAGATCGCCGCTTGCGGCTTCGAGCAGCGTTTCGCCCAGGATCGGCGCCAGCACCATCAGGAACGAGAATTGTGCCACGGCGGCCTTTTTGTTGCCCAGCAACAGTCCGGTGGCGATGGTCGTCCCCGAACGCGATAGCCCCGGCATGGCGGCGCAGGCCTGCGCCAGGCCGATGATCAGGGCGTCGCGGTAGGAGATGGTCTCCTTCTGGCGCGGCTTGGCGTAGTAGGCGAAAGCCAGCAGCGTCGCGGTAAGCAGCAGCATGGCGCCCACGATCACCAGGATGTAGGGGGCGTCGAGCATGGCGTTGATCCGGTCTTTGAAGAGGAAGCCGATGACCCCGATGGGGATCATCGAAAGTACGAGCTTCAGCACGTAGGCCTGCTCGGCGTTGAAGCGGCGCGAAAAGAGCCCCTTCAGGAGGCGCCAGACCTCGCTCCAGAGCACCACGATGGTGCTCAGTACGGTGGCGGCGTGGAGCGCCACGTCGAACGTGAGGTTTTCTTCCAGTTCCACGCCGAGCAGCTCCTTGGCGATCTGCAGGTGGCCGCTGCTCGACACGGGCAGGAATTCCGTAATGCCCTGCACGATACCGAGCAGGATGGCTTGTAAGGTGTCCATAACTGATTTAAGCGGGTATATCTCCTGTGCCGTCGCGCCGCACCGGGAGTCCCGGTGCGGGGGCGCGCTGTGCCTCGGCCGGAACGGGCCGCCGGAGGCCGGGCGCCGGGACGGCCGGGCGGATTATTTTTCGAAGCGTTTCATGATGGCGTAGATCTCGATGACGAAACCGCCGATGACCAGGATCGGGGCCAGCGTGATGCGGCGCCACGAGAACATGGCGTAGTTGAATTCGTCGGGCGAATCGCTGCCGCCGCCGGCCATCAGCACGAAGCCCAGGAGGATGACGGCGAACCCGACGGCCAGCAGAATGTAGTTGCGGCGGGTCAGGGGCATACGGGGATTTTCCTGTTCCGGAGGGGTGTTATTGGCTTTTTTCATTTAATAAAGGTATATCTTGTTCGACTTCATGTTGATGAATTTGTTCAGCGCGAGGATCGTGAAAAGCCCCGAGATTACGATGCCCCCGGCAATCATCGCGCCGAGGATGATGGCGACCTTGCCCGCCTCGGCGATCGTCAGCAGTTCGGGGACGGCTTCGTTGAGCCCGTAGACCGAAAGCCCGAACAGCAGCGAGGCTCCCAGTCCGGCCAGGATGCCCTGCGTGATGCTGCTGCCGAGGAAGGGCTTCATGATGAACCACTTGGTGGCGCCGACGAGTTTCATGGTATTGATCAGGTAGCGCTTCGAGAAGATGGCCAGCCGGATGGTGTTGCCCAGCAGGATCAGCGAAATGACGAGCAGCGCCCCGCCGAAGAGCACCAGCACCAGCCGGATTTTGCCTACCGTGGCGTGCAGCCGTTCGGCCATCAGCGCCGGGTAGCTCACCCGTTCGACCCCCGCGATCTTCGAGATGCCGGCGATGAAGCCGTCGAGCAGCTCCTTGTCGGCCGAGGCGGCCGTGAGGGTCAGCTCGAACGAGTCGAGCAGCGGGTTTTCGTCCAGGATTTCCTCGAATTCGCTGGCGAACATCTTGCGGAACTCGGCGTCCTCGATCTTCTCCTCCTTGCCGACGTAGGCGATCGTCGCCACGAGGTCTTCGGCCGTGAGCTGCCGGTTGACTGCGTCCTTCTGTTCGTCCGAAAGCCCGTTTTCCAGCTCCACGGTCACGGCGATGCTCTCCTGCAGGGTGTCGGCGACCTTCATCGCCGCGACCATCAGGTAGCCCACCGAGCCCAGCAGGAACAACACGAGCGTGATGCTCACCGTCGATACGATGTAGGAGTTGCGGACTTTCCGCTTCAGTCGCTTGTCGTCTTTCATAGCCGAAATGCTTTTTCGACGGCTCTTTTCCGTCGTCCGATTCATTCACGGCGTTTCGCCGTGTTTATAAGTCTGACCCACCCCTAAACCCCCGCCTCGGCGGGGGTTTGTCCTGGCGGGATTCGTATGTTATTCGTCCGGATTATTCTCTTTCCTCTTTTGTCGAATCCAATAAACAATTGCAGCGGCAGCTCCGAGCAGGATCACGAGCGACGAGACGAGCGTCACGGCTTCGGCCGCCGTCCATCCCGGGGCGCGGAATTTCCATTCGACGGTATGTTGCCCGGCAGGCAGCCTCATGGCGCGGAGCACGTAGTCGGCCCGGAAACAGGGGGCTTCCGCGCCGTCGACGTAGGCCGTCCAGCCGTAGGGGTAGAAGATCTCGGAGAATACCGCCACGCTCTCTGCGGGGGCGGTGTATTCGTACTTGAGGTAGTTGGGACGGTATTCCGTGAGGGCGATGGTGCGTACGGCCGCCGTGTCGGCGGGGGACGCCGTCCAGCCCTGCGTGTACGGCTTGTCTTTTTCTGCGATTACGGCGGTTCGTTTCAGGTCGGTTTCCCCGAGCAGGTCGATCTCCTGTTGCGGACTCCCCGCCACGGCGATCGTGTCGACGAACCAGGCGGCGCCGTTGGCTGTCGGGCGGAGCACCGCTTCGGGCTGTCCGCCGTCGCCTGGCACGATCAGGTAGCGCGTGTTGAGCATGTCCAGAACGGCGTCGTTGCGGTAGCTCAGGTAGCGGTCGATCAGATCCTGGTAACGGGCCAGCTTGGCGCCGTGGTAGCCGCCTACGGAGCGGTGGAAATAGGAGGTCGTAGCGTCCTGGAAGGGGCTGACCGTGAGGTTGAAGACGCGGAACCCCGGCTCCTTGTCGGCCATGATCGCCTTGTCGGCGGCCGTGGCCGTGACCTGGTGCTGGCGCGCCGAAATGAAGTTGTCGTGCGAAATGAACCGCAAGTCGACCGGCACCAGGTCGAGCAGCATCACGGCGGCGAGCAGTGCCGTGAGCACGTATTTGTTGATCCGGCGCAGGGCGAACAGCGCTACGCCGCCCGCTGCGAGCAGGATCATCAGCAGCGAGCGCCATGCGTCGGCCTGCATCATGGAGGCGCGTTCGGCAGCCATGGCATTGCCCGTGGCGATGCCCATTTCGGCATCCATGCCGCGCTGGAGGTAATCCTGCATGTTGTTGGCCTCGAACAACTGGCGGAACTGTTCGGTCATCATCCCGGTGCTTTCCGCGCGGCCGAAATCGAAGAACGCGCTGCCGGCGACGGCCAGCAACAAACAGAGCCCGCCCGTGACGCCCGCGGCCCATGCCAGCGCCCGCAGCAGCCTCTGGCGCGGGATCTCCCCGCGCCACAGCCGCATGAGTGCCAGTGCTCCCAGCAGCGGCACGGCCCATTGGACGACGACGAGCGCCATCGAGACGGTGCGGAACTTATTGTAGCCGGGCAGCAGGTCGAAGGCCAGTTGGGTGAACCACATTAGGTTGCGTCCCCATGCCAGCAGGAGCATCAGCACCGAGACGGCGACGATCCACCATTTGTTGCGTCCGCGTGCCAGGGCGATGCCCAGCGCTGCGAGGAAAATGGCCGCGGCGCCCAGGTAGGTCGGGCCGCCGGTGTAGGGCTGGCTGCCCCAGTAGGCCGGCAGCTGCTGTGCGGCGCCGCGCAGCCCGTATTCGTTCAGTACGGCAGCCACCTCGCCGTCGGGCGAGAAGGTCGTGCCCGATTCGCGCCCCATGAAGTCGGGGATCAGCAGGTTCAGGCTCTCCGTACGTCCGTAGCTCCAGGCCGTGGCGTAGTCGAGCGCCAGCCCGTCCTGCGAAGTCTCGGAGGTCGAGGCCAGTTCGGAGCCGCCGCGCATGGTCTCTTTGGAGTGGCTGGCGGTGTACCACAGGGGCGAGAAATTCGACCCTGCGGCGAGTATGCCTGCGGCGGCGAGTACCGCCGTGCGTTTCCAGAAGTCCCCGAGGTGTTTCTCCCTGAAGGCCGCGATCCCCTCGCTGATCCAGAAGGCGGACATGGCCAGGAGGAAATAGTAGGTGATCTGCGGGTGGTTGGCGCCGATTTCGAGCGACGCCGTGAGCGCCGTGAGCGCACCGCCCGCCCACATGTTTCCCCGCAGGGTCATCCACGCACCGCCCATCATCAGCGGGGCATAGACCAGCGCCCACATCTTGGTGATGTGCCCGGCGCCTATGATCAGCAGGAAATAGGTCGAGAGCCCGTAGGCCAGCGCCGGGACGATGCCGACCCAGGGGTCGACGCCGAAGACGAGCAGCATCAGCCACATGGCAGTCATGGCGAAGAAGAGGAAGGCCGCGGGCGTGTCGATGAGTTTCACGACCTGTCCCACGGTGCGCTTGACGATCTGCGCGGGGTAGGCCACGTTGATCAAAAAGGCGGGCATGCCGCCGAACATGCCGCCCGTCCACTGGGGGTCTTCGCCCGTGGCCGCGCGCATGTCGCTGATGTCCTTTGCCATGCCTTCGTACTGCACCACGTCGTGCTGGGGCAGTACTTCGCCGCGGAATTGCGGGGCGAAATAGGCCGCGCTCACCACGAAGAAGACGACGAGCGCCGCCGCTGCCGGCGCCAGCCGGCGTATGATCGTTTTCGAAAAATCCATTTTCCCTGTCGTTAACCGTTGCCAAGGATAGTGCAGGGCGGGAGAAGTGCCGAATTTGTTCGGGCATTCCCGGGCTGCAGCCTGTCCCGGTGAAAGATCCAAGTTTCGCAAAGGTACGAAAAAACATTTACTTGACGAGTCGCGATTGCGAAAAATCACTATCTTTGCCAAAGATATGCGGCGACCCGGTGTGCGGGATGTCCGGATTATCCGGGCCCGTCCCGGGCGATGTTGCGTCCGTTGCCGCTGGGTTAAGTTTGTTTTATGATTACACTCGATACGATCCGCAAACCTGTGACTGCGGAACTGGAGGCGTTCGACGGGTTCGTCGACCGTCAGTTTACGGCCGAAGGGGAATTGCTTGCCGACATGCTGCGTTATGCGCTTTCCTCGCGCGGGAAGGGCATACGTCCGCTGTTGGTGATGCTGTCGGCGGCGATGAACTCCCCGGTGGAGGGTGCGGCCAAAGGGCGGAGGGTGCATCTGGCCGCGATGCTCGTGGAGATGATCCACGTGGCGTCGCTGATCCACGACGACGTGATCGACGAGTCGGATACGCGGCGGGGCCGCCCGTCGGCCAATGCCCGCTGGCAGTCGCACAAGGCGGTGATACTGGGCGACTTCATCCTTGCGAGGAACATGAATATCGGCCTTTCGAGCGGCCAGTTCGACCTGGTGACGCATGTATGCGGTTCGATGGCGGCGTTGTGCGAGGGCGAGGTGTTGCAGAGCGAGTGTGCCGAGAAGCACACCATGACGCGCCAGGCGTACCTCGACATTATTTATAAAAAGACCGCATGCCTGATCGGGGTCAGCGCATCGGCCGGGGCGATGGCCGTGGGTGCCCCGCGCGAGAAGGTGGCGCTGATGCGCCGTTTCGGCGAGGCGATCGGCATGGCGTTCCAGATACAGGACGACATCCTCGACTACATGCGTACGGCGCATACGGGCAAACCTGCCAACAACGACCTGCGCGAGGGGAAGATCACCCTGCCGCTGTTAGCGGTGCTGGACAAGGCGACTCCCGAACGCCGTGCCGAGTTGCTCGGGCGGCTGGCCGGCTGCCGCGAGGAGGAGGAATCGGTGGAGTATTTGCAGAATACGGTCGAGAACGAGGGCGGGCTGGCTTTTGCCGCCGAAGTGATGCGCAGCTACGTAGCGCGGGCCGTCGAGATGCTCTCCGAATACGAGCCCTCGGAGTACCGTACGGCGCTCGTTAACCTTTGCGCCTACATCGCCGAGAGGGACAGATAACCGCGAAACTCATTAACCTAAATTCAGATAAAATCGTATGGAACAGAAAAAAAATTACACGCTGCCCATCATCATGATGTTCTTGCTCTTCGCAATGATCTCATTCGTGACGGGGCTTTCGAATCCGCTGGGCGTAATTGTCAAGAACCAGTTCGCCGTGGCGAACTGGATGTCGCAGCTGGGCAATTTCGCCAACTTCATCGCCTATGCGGTGATGGGGATTCCGGCCGGTATGATGCTCAAGCGCATCGGCTACAAGAAGACGGCGCTTGCGGCCGTGGCAATCGGTTTCGTCGGCGTGGGTATCCAGTATCTTTCGGGCGAAGCGGGCAGTTTCCCGATTTACCTGATCGGCGCATTCGTCTCGGGCTTCTCGATGTGTATGCTCAACACCGTCGTCAACCCGATGCTCAATACGCTCGGCGGCGGCGGCAAGAAGGGTAACCAGCTGATCCAGTTCGGCGGCTCGCTCAACTCGATTTCGGCGACCATCGTTCCGATCCTCGTGGGTTACCTGATGGGTAACGCGGCCAATGCGACGATCAGCGACGCGGCTCCCGCGCTGTGGATCGCCATGGGCATCTTCGCCGTGGTGTTCTTCGTGCTGGCGGCGGTCCGCATTCCCGAACCCTTCGCGATCCAGGACGCCAAGAGCGAGAAGAAGGACAAGCACAGCGCCATGTCGTTCCGTCACTTCGTGCTGGGTACGGTGGCCATCTTTATCTATGTAGGTGTCGAGGTGGGCATTCCCAACTTTATCAAAATGGAATCACACCGGAATTTGCTGTCTTTACAAGCGTAAACATTACCAAAACTTCTGTCTAGTGAACTGCATCGGTAATTGAATTACCCGAGCATCAGATATATATGGCTTCGCCATACAGATTCTGGGTGCGTCCATGACACCTTTACTGCTACCTTTTTGGGGTTACACAGCTACTTTTATGATCAGGGGAGAAGATAATCCGGTAACGGATATCTTTTTCTCTTTGCCGCATCCGGCAAAATATTTTCTCATAATGTTATATGCCCCTACTGCATCCGCATTATATACTGACAACTGGTCCTTATACAATCCCCTGCTGGTTCTGTTACATTTCTTTGCATATTCTTTTGTTACTTGTGGTGCATGTGGGGAACACTGACTTGAATATTCTTCCGTCTGTTTCGTAAGTGTAATTCCATGCATTGCAAGTTTATACTCCAGCATTCCATATATTTTCGCATAAGGCAGTGCATGAAGTTTTTGATTTGTCACTTTTCCCAGATTCTTATTCCTTCGAATATTTGTGATATCACCAATAATAACCGTGTGGATATCATTTGCTTTACAATAATTCACTACTGCTCTGGTCACTTTATGAAGATAGTCGTGAATACAGTTTCGCTTTTTCTTATATATCTTAAGCATATGTTTGGATGGCTTCGGATACTTAATCCCTCCTGCTGACTGACAGCTGTTCCATTGATGCCCAAGTCTTGCGATTTCTTTATCATATTTCTGGGAGATTTCCAGATATTTTCTTCCAAGGATAAAACTTGTGCCCGCAGAATCATAACAGGTCATCAGATTGTGGAGACCCAGATCAATTGATAAATAGTGTCCGTTATCCTGCATTTTTTCCACATCTTTTACATCATAAATCACGATAACCTGACACACGTTTTTCTGATCCGGTGGATATATCTTAATCTGTTTGATGACATCCGTGTTCTGGAAAATCTTATTTTCCAGATACAGATAGTTGTCACAGATGTCATATGTATGCTTCAGATGCTCCTTTAGCTGCTTCGGAAGTGATAATCGTACCCTTTTGCTTCCAGATACATGTACAATTGCATTCTGCATATAGGTAATTGTCATACCGCTTTGTTTAAATCTTGGCGGCTTTGGATTCTGGATGCCTTTACTTTTTATCAGTGCGTAAAATGACTTCCATGATTTATCCACCAGCTTGCACACTTCCTGCGCCGTCTGCGAGGGCAGGGATTTGAACCACATATTTCCTTTTAACCGTGCTTTCTGATCATACCAGTCAGGGTAATGGACCATTCCAAGCTCCTTGAAATTGCGGCGTTCATAGTTGCACACGTTCCAGAGTTTAGATGCCGCATAGCACATATGGCCTACGATATTAGACTCTGTTGTATTCAGTTGAATATCTGTCTTATGTGACAGCAGCATGTTCTTTTCCTCCTTAATAAGATTTACTCTGATGTTCAATATAATGCCGTATGTTCTTTCAAATACTTTTCAACTTCCGCATTCAGAATCTTTCGCCTGTACTTTACCGACCAAACCACATGGTAATTAATGTTGTACACGCAAGTGCGTGAATGAATTAAATTTTCCTTCATACACATAGTATACCACATCTCCAAGAAAAGAACAAGTGTTCTGTTTAAAATTCAAAAAAGAGGAGACGTTAAAGTCTCCAATGTAACCTGTGGTTACGCGCTTTCATCTGCGGCAATTGAATTACCGAGGATTCCCGCTTTTTATCCTAAACTCGGTAAGAATATCACTTGACAGCATTTTTGAATTACTGCCAGTCACATAAACATCCAAATTGGACAGACTTCGTAAATCATTTAATGCGTCATAAAAAGTGATTTTCTTTCCACCTTCATTATATGGATTGGTCACTTCATCTGACATCTGAATCTCATCAACAAACAGATAAAATTCTTCTTTGCTTCCCTCGACCTTTTCTCTTACATAAGAGGAAAGAAGTAACGGATTACGAAACTTAATGTCTTTTGCAAGGTCAAGTTCAATCGTAATTATCTGTTCTTCTTTCACGCTTAATTTCCATATAGTCCACTCCGTTTCATTGAATATTACTGCCCATAAAGGCTTTTCTGTTCAATCATTATACACTTTGTTCTTGAGAATTCCAAGTTCTCATTGAACATTATAGCCCATAAAGGCAGAATTATTCATTTCACGTCATTTTACTCACACTTCAAATTTTCATTTGCCTGCAGCCTCCGTTATTTTACTCCATCTCACATATTATGAGGTGGACATTCTTTTTTTCTCACTCAGAATAAAAGAGAGACTGTAAAATACAGTCCCTCTCACGAATCATTAGTATCCCTTTACTTTTACTTTGGATGAAAGTCCTTTTTTCTTTAACAACTTCTTATATGCGGTAAGTTTGTTCTTTGGTACCTTTATGGTTGTTATCTTGGTCAGTCCCTTAAAGGCATTCTTTGATACCGTCTTGGAAGTCAGTTTCTTAGAACGAATCGTTATTGTCTTTAACTTCTTGCAACCATAGAATGCATTCTTACCTATGCTTACGATATTTTCGCCTATCGTAATTTTGGTAATCTTATTATTATTCTTAAAACTGTTATCTGCAATCTTTGTCACTTTATAGGTGACACCCTTCACCTTGATGGTTGCAGGAATCGTTATGGTCTTTGCATTCTTATTTGCCGGTGCCTTGTACGCAACCTCTTTCTTTTCGCTGCTGGTGATGATATAACTACCGGTCTTCTTATCATCCGTTACTATATCCCCTTTTTTCGGAGTCTTTACTGCTGGTGTTTCAGGTGCTGGTGTTGACGGTGTTTCAGGTGCTGGCGTTGACGGTGTTCCCGGTGCTGGCGTTGACGGTGTTCCAGGTGTCTGTACATCCAGTTTTGGAATGTCAGCCGTCTCCTTATACCCACATACGCAGCTTCTCTCTTTCTTCCCTGCCTCTGTCGTGGTAGCGGCAACAACCACTTTCCATTCGCCAAAGGTATGGTTGCTGCTGTCCAAATCGCCATAGGAAGCTCCACATACGGTGCAGACTGCCTGATGTGTACAGGTTGCCTTGCCACCCTGATGCTTTCCAAGAGGGATTTCCGTTCCTGATACAACCAGTTCTTCACATTTTACGCAGTAGGTATCTCCGGTATATCCGGTTTCCTTACAGGTAGCAGGTTTGGCATTTTTAAGTTCTGTCTTGGGATGGTCACATTCTGATCTTGTCAGGGTAATCTCTACCGACTCATTCTTATAATTGCCTGCATCGCTTCCTACATAATTAGCGGTTGCTGTTACAGCCTTACCATCTTCCAATGTTATTTCCTTATCAGAATCAGCCCATGCCCAGCCCTGTGGCAGTTCCACATCACCTACTTTATTCTTACTATGTGCAGGATGCATGATTGATCCCGGCATTTTCGGAGGTTTTGGAGCCTTATTTACGGTAACCGTAATCGTCTGCTCTGCCGCACCGGTATAACACTTCGTTTCCGAAAGAGATACTGTTACGGTGGCACTTCCTGCTCCCACAATCGTTACTACTCCGGTATCGGAAACTTTAATAACACTGTTGTCATCATCGGCGGCTGTACCGTCTGCTTTTTTGCTGTCGCTTACCTTATAGGAAATCGTTCCGTCTCCGGTTCTGCTACATCCAAGCTCAAATGCCTCATCCCCAAAGGTCGGGGTAAATTCAGTCTGTTTCAGTGTCAGCACTCCGTCTGCTTTTGCAACAGTATCCGAAGTACCATTGACTGTTCCTTTGTATCCTTCCGCAGATACCTTAACTGTAATCTGTTTTCCAATTGCTGCTTGTTCAATCTTATAAGTATTGCTGCTTCCCTGCTGAAGCACTGTATCGTCCACACAGAAAGTATAGGTTAATACAGCTCCCTGCTGTGCTCCGGTTACAGTTGCCGTTAAGGTTTCCCCATACTTTGCAGTTCCGGAAAGACTTACGCTGCCTTCTAAGGTTGCGGTATAGGCAGATGTATTGGAAATAACAGTACTTGCCTTATATACATCTGTTCCCTTTGCCCGTACCTGTAAATCTCCTGTGTTGACTATCACGTTTCCAACTGTAACAGTACCAACACCGGTGCCGGAATCTACCGTAATATCCGTCCAACTTGCTCCACCATCGGTACTGTATTCGTAAGTAACTCCGCTTGTTCCGTTAAAGGTAAAGGTATTGTTTTCATCATCCACATTTCCATTCGTCGGTGGATTTGGATGTTCTGCCTTTGCTACCTCGGCGGTGGAATCCGTCAGTTCTCCGGAACAGTTTTCAGCGGTAACCTTAACCGTAATCACTTTTCCTACATCATCTGCTGTTAAAGTATATGTATCTCCGGTAGCAATCGCTGTAGTATCTTCTCCACGATACCATGAAACTGTAACTTCGCCGGCATCTGTCGCAAGTCCCTCATAGGATGCTGTCAATGTTTTTCCATATACTGCCTCTCCGGAAATGGATACAGTTCCCGTGATGGCTTCCTTTAATGTCTTAAATGTGCTATTTAAAAGATAACTTTCATTTCCTGCCTTATCCACTGCAAGAACTGCACAGTAATACTCGGTATTTGGTTTCAGGTCTGATAATGTAAAGGTTCCGGTTGCATTGTGATAATCAGATGCTTTCAAATTCTCTGTCGTAGCACTTGTTACCTCATTTATATCCGTACTATATAAGAAATAAACCTTCTCAAGACCGCTTCCATCTTCAAAAATATCAAATGTCACACTACCGGAGCGATTCTTCATGACCGGGGTTATATCAAAAATATACGGTTTCTCATCATCATGCAAAATGCCATCACTGGACAGATAGGTTACATTTCCGACATTGTCTGTGATTCTCGCATACACATAGTTGGTCCTGTTCGTCTTGATTTTAGGCTTATTGCTATTATCATAATCTTTCCAGCCACTCAGATTCTGCATATCTGAAATTTGTGTATATGCCTTGTCAGATACCAGATATTCTGTAGAGGCTATACCGGAGCCGGTATCCTCTGATGTAATCGTAATTTTTTCTTTGGTGTTGGTATAGAAGCCAAAGGAAATTTTCTCTAAAAATTTATCCCATGTACTTTCTTTTACCTGAATGGTTCCGGTTGGAGCAGCTTTATCAATCTTAATCTCTTTGTTTATGCTATCTGTAATGTATCCGTTACTGTCTTTAAAATAAAGAGTATAAGAATGTGTTCCCTCTTCGGTAACCGAAATGCTGTCATTCCAACTGCTTCCATCCGTTGATACCTGCCAGTCTGCTACGCCGATTGTGACATCTGAAGTATACCAGTCATTCGCACCTTTCGTTCCTGTTATATAATTATCCGGAGCAGTAATGTAAGCAATGGTAAAGTTCTTTGTAATTTCTCCTGTATAATTACCCTTTCCGGTAATCTTCACATAAGGAGCGTTTTCAGCATTGCTGCCTGCCACATCTGTATTGTTTCCATAAGTAATGTTATAATCTTCACCAAGAGTTAATGATGTCTCGCCTTTTTTTATGGTAATATCCGGCTTAATCTCATTACCTGTATAGTAGTAAGGGGTATCCACACCGCTAATACTGATACCAGAATAGTTGATGTTCTTTATATTACAGTACGAACAGCTTTCGCCAGTCTTGTCGTCGCCAAAGTCATGTTCCTTTAAGCCTTCCGCATTATTTGTGTATCCAACCTTACAAGGAGAACTTTCTGAAGGTTTATAGACTTTCGCATTACTAAAAACAGGAAAAGATTGTTTCTCACCATCATTATCAATGTTCTGTCCCCAGACCTGTGGTATCGTGCCATCTTCTCCCACTTTCTGTCCATCCTGCAAAAGGTATGCAACCTCGCCGGATGCAAACTGTGCAGCGGTTTTTCCTTCAGCCTGCCCTTCGACATCTGCGCCGTTAATGCCACCCAAATCCGTGCCTTCCGCTTTCAGATAATAGCAATTGTTTATCGTACAATTTTCACCATATCCGAACACGCCTCCGACATCATCATTTCCACTTACACTACCTGTGTTATAGCTGTCAGTTATCGTAACACTGCTACCAGTTCCACACACGCCTCCGACACATCCTTCTCCACTTACCACTCCTGTGTTATAGCTGCCAGTTATCGTACCATCTACACCAAATGCGCACACGCCTCCGACATAATGTTCTCCGAAAAAATAAGAATCAACGACACCGACATTCCGAATTGTTGCCATATATATATTGTCAAACAAGCCAACATGACTTTTTTGGCTATCATTGAAAAAGAGTCCGCTGATGGTCTTTCCATTTCCATCAAAAGTCCCCTGATAGCCGTTATTAGCTGCTCCAATCGGTGTCCATGAAATGAAGTTCCCGCCGTTTGCTACTTCATTGGTCAGATTGCCGTCATCATCTGTTTTATATGTAATCCTGTCAAGCAGATTATTATTTACCGTGATATCATTCATCAGCTTCGCACAGGCTGAACTATTTTTAGTAACGTCTGTAAGAGTTCCGTTTACAAGTCCGGCGAACCAGTAAAGTTCTGCCGCCGAGGTAATCTGATACGGGTTTTCTGCTGTACCATTACCATTTTCCGGTTTTGTTGGTGTGATGGTGGTTGCTTCCAAAAGCTGTGCTCCACCCAGTTCTACATTTACTTTCAGTGCTGCTGCGTCCTCTGCGAGTTCATAGCCCTCCGGCAGATTCGCAGTAAAAGTATAGTTACCGCTGTACGCACCTTCCTCCGGGTAGTTTTCACATACCCAGCCTTCCAGAGTCACGGTTTCTTCCGCTCCATCCGTTTCTTCCGATTCGTTTGTTGCTTCTGTATCCTCTGTTTCGGTAACGGACGCAGATGTTGTAATCGTGGCTGTGATGGAAGCAGGAAGGAATGATACGATGTCATCAAAGGATACGATATAATCTTTGGATGCACCGGGAAGTGCCAGCACGTTTTCCTCCAAGTCCAGCATTTCCTCTTCATCATTCCATGTCCATGAGGTGATACGCTTTGCTGTCTCGGTTATTTCTTCTGATTTCTCCTCTGAGGTTTCAGTTTCTTCCGATGCAGTCTGCTCAGGGCTGTCTCCTGTCACCGTTGTATCGTCCTGACTTTCATCCTCCTGCTTCTCGTCCTCAGAATCGGAAGATGCCGTGATGGTATAGCAGCTATCGTCATGGGTGTGTTCTTCCTTTTCACAGATCAGCTTATCTTCATAGCAGCTATCGTCATGCCCATGCTCCTCTGCTTCCTCAGTGCAAATCAGTACACTTTTGTAACAGCTATCGTCATGGGTATGCTCCCCTTTTTCACAGGTCAGCACTTTTTCTTCCTCTGCTGCATTTACCGTAAGAGCAGATACGTCCACGCTGCTTCCAACAAGGGCTGCCGTAAGCAACAATACTGCGATTCGCTTTCCTCTTTCTTTCCATTTTTTCATAATGCCATTCCTCCTGTCCGAATTATGGTGCAGTTACACATCCTGTCCCCATAAATATATTCTCTTATTTTCCAGTCTTATTCAGATAAATAATATGAACAAATCTATCATGAATTTCTGTTTATCATTCTATACAGTAACTCAACTTTATTGTACTAAAAAAGTGCTGTTTCTTCAAGAATTTTTTATGTATAGACAGATGAACAGAGAATCATGGAGGATGCCCCTATCGCATTCTGTGTCATCGAATTAGTATTCCACGAGGACGGCAAGGGCATCGACCTTGTTTTCCGCTACTGTAATAAGGAAATGGCTGTTTTAGAAGGTGTTCCCGTGGAGGATATGCTGAACCACTCCTTCTATGAAGTGTTCCCGAATGGCGATAAGAAGTGGCTCATCCCTTATGCAGAGGTTGCCTTAAACGGCAAGCAGTCCATCATCCGTGATTACAGCCCGGAGATTAACCAGAATCTTACAATCCGTTGTTTCCAGCCGGAGAAAGGGTACTGTGCCTGTATTCTGACGGTGGATGAAATGGCGGTGCAAAGTTAAAATCTTTTTTTCACTGTGATAACATAATAGATTCATATAAAAAAGGGTGGTATATCGCCACCCTCAAACATTTTCATTTCACAATTTTCTCTTTAATCTCCGATAAATCTTCCCCGGAATATTCCTCTGCCATTTCAATTCGCCACAATAGCTGCTCTCTCTGTTTTTCCTGTGTGTTATGAGCACACATTTACCAATAGGCACATTTTCGATTCACACAATTATGTTTCTTCTGACACCGAATGATATGATCCCCTGCCCATATCCAATATACAGGCATTTAAGCTGCTTGTAAGTTCCTCCCAACCAGTTTCCTGTATTCGCTCTCGGATCTTCTCCATCAATGGTTTTGCCGTCTTTATCTGCCCATTCATGAGCAATATCCTCATCTGGAGAGCCAATGCTACAAAAAGGCATCGCATATCCTGTTCCTGTTCCATAAGTGGTATCGTGCCTGTCACTAGCACAAGCGCATGAAAGCATTCGTTGTTCTGATAACACCATTCTGCAAGTGCAATCTCATACACACCCTTGCCGCTGCTGCCATATAGCTTTTGTATCATCTCGGTGATCATTTCTTTATAACGCTCTAAGTATGGGCCAAACCTTGTGAAATCCCGGAAACCGTTTATGAGACTTGGTCGGCATGCTGTCAGCATAAGACTCCTAACCGGTACAGCACCAATTTTTATAAGAAAGAATGCAATCCGCAGAAACATAAAATCATCCGTATAGGACATAACCAGCTCTTCACTGACACGGTAAAAGTCTCTGTGGTTAAAGTCCTGTGTCTGCCAATGTTTAGGCGTCTCTCCTAAAATCTGTAAGTATTCTTTTGCATCATCTAATCTCCCTGCCATGGAAGAAAGCAAAGTAAGATGGGTAATAAGCACTGGGTTGCTTACATAATCCTCTCGTTTTATGCTAAAGATGTAATCCCTGCAGTCCCATAACGCCGGCATGCTAAACGGATGCCTTGCGAATTCTTCCAGAACAGCTTCCAGCAGCTGCCCTTTTTTATCAGCCGCCTTCATGATGCGTAACATCTCTTTCCCTGATCGTGGGTATATTTGTTTTTCTTTTTTTCCCATATCATTCATTCCTATCAAAATTACAGTTACATTTATTTTAATTATACATATTTCGGTTGCATTTGTATAGCAAACTTAAGTTATGGAAAAAGTAAACTTTTACCCAAACCCTCATCCTCTATGCAGAGGTTGCCTTAAACGGCAAGCAGTCCATCATCCGTGATTACAGCCCGGAGATTAACCAGAATCTTACAATCCGCTGTTTCCAGCCTGAGAAGGGGCACTGTGCCTGTTTCTTTATAAATATAAAAAAAGGCGACAGCCTCTCGCCATCGCCTCATAATATGTTTTCTTTTAGAAATCAGTTAATGTAGCAGCTCTCTTTTCTAAGAATGCTCCCATGCCTTCCTTCTTGTCATGTGTATCATTGACAACGCCAAACAGGTTAGCCTCCATCTCAACAGCGTTCTTGATATCCATGTCATAACCATTGTTGATTGCAGCCTTTGCAACAGATACGGCATAGCTTCCCTTAGAAATAATCTTTGCTGCCATAGCCTTTGCAGTTGGCATAAGTTCTTCCTTGGCAACTACTTTATTTACCAGGCCGATACGGTATGCTTCGTTTGCATCTACATTGTCACAGGTAAAGATCATTTCTTTTGCACGTCCCATACCTACCAGACGGGCAAGTCTCTGTGTACCACCGAATCCAGGAATGATTCCAAGACCACACTCTGGCTGTCCGAAGATGGCATTCTCACTTGCGATACGGATATCACATGCCATAGAGATCTCACATCCTCCGCCTAATGCAAATCCATTTACTGCAGCGATAGTAACCTGACGCATATTCATCAGTTTGAAGAATGGCTCAGAAGCCTTGATTCCGAATGCACGTGCTTCCGGAGCTGTGAAGTTTACCATCTCAGCAATATCTGCACCAGCTACGAATGACTTGAACTCGTTGCCCTTCTTATCCGGACCGCCGGTTAAGATGACTGCTTTGATATCATCGTTTGCTTCAATCTCGCTTAAGCATACGTTTAACTCATCCAGAGTCTCACTGTTTAATGCATTTAATGCTGCTGGTCTGGAGATTGCTAATACAGCGATTCCGTCAGCTACTTCCAGAGTTAAATTCTTGAACTCACTCATTGTATAAATCCTCCTAATCCTAAATGTCTTTCGTAACGGTATATGCACCTTCTGTCACGAATCATCGACAGTTTCATATGAGATAATCGTAACACTTTGTCAAAAATTTGTCAATCCTATAAGTGTCCGTAAACGCAGAAAAACAGCCGGGTTTCCGACTGCTTTCCCTCTATGCAACCCTGTGCTGCATATGATTCTTTAAAAACAGATAATCGATGCCATCCACCACCTGTTTATTGACCAGCACAATATTCTCAATGTCTTTTGCAGTATCAATCTTACTGCTTAAATACTTATCATGCATTTTCTGAATATAATCAAACAGTGCCTCCTGGCTGGCAAACTGCCGATGCCCACATTCATTCAACACCTTCGGTGCCTCCGTCTTTAAAAAGGCGCGGAGTTCATGTTTGAGATGTTCTTCATAAGCACAGTGTTCTTTAAATCCTCCCGGATAAATCTTATTGTGCGGAAAGGTAAAATAATCTGCTACGTAATGCGTGATCTCCCCCAGGTTCATGTAATACATCCGCTTCCGTTTTGGAAAACGGTTCTCTTTTCCATGGATCAATGCATCTATATCCTTCCTGAGTTTTGGAAATGTACCGGTAATCTCATGCCGTTTATAGATAAAAGATGGCTTACAATCCGGCAGGACACTTCCAATATAAAACGACAGCCAGTGTTTTTTCAGCCCTTCGTCCTCTGTGTTTGCTACAATATAACGTGCCAGTGAAATATGTGACTTCTTTCTCATGTTTTCCGTCCATCCTTTCTGAAATGGCTTTTGTGCTGTAACAATTTCCCTGTCATCATCATATATCCAGGGCTTCAAAAAAACAAGAGAAATTTTGGTAAATATCACTGGAAATTTTTGAAAAAACAGCCCGCTACTTCTCGTTCATCTGTTTCATATAAGTAATAAACGCCTCCAGTTCCAGCGGTTTTGCATACAGATACCCCTGATAGCAATGACAGCCCAGCGTATCCAGAAGATCTCTCTGCTCCCTGTTTTCCACAAACTCTGCAATTACATTTACCCCAAGTTCCTGTCCCAGTTCAATTATCGAACGCACAATTTTCTGATTCGTATGGCTTTTCAAAAGCGGGCGGGTCAGTGAACCGTCCAGCTTGACCACATCAAAATACTCTGACTGCAGGTACAGCAGGGAAGTATGTCCCATGCCGAAATCATCAATCAAAAGCTTATGTCCCTGCTTTTTGAGTTCTTCAAGTTTCCGGACAACCACATCCGTCTGCAGAAGGATATCCTGTTCTGTAATTTCAATCCAGAGCATATGGGCATCTATCTCTTTTTGTTCCATTGTCTGCCGGATATATCCCTCAATGTCCCACAACAGGGAGTGCGCGGTAATGTTTACGGAAATTTTAAAATCCGAATCATATTGTGCACGCGTCTACACAATCCCATCCGTAACCTCATCAATGATAAACTGTTCCAGTTCCGGCAATACCTTTCCCGCCTCTGCAAGATAAATAATAAGTGGTGGATATATCATACCATATACTGGATGGTTCCAGCGCAGCAGTGCCTCAGCACCAATACAGATACCATCGCTGTATACCTGTGGCTGATAAAGCATATACAGTTCTTTATTCTTGATCGCATGCTTTAAATCAAGCAGGAGCATACGGGAAATCATTCCGATATGGTCTCCGCGCGTCAAAAACACCGGCTGGTCAATCTGTTCTTCCTTTTCCTGTAATTCGTGTATCAGAACCTGAACATGACGCTTGGCTTTATATACCTCCATCCTCTGATTTATTTTCAGGAACGGAAGGTAAAACAATATCCCTGCCAGAATTCCCACTGCCTGCACGGCAATTCCCTTCCAGGAACCGCTGGCAAGATAGCCACCGATACCAACCGGTGTCGACCATACTACTTCATGGGTAAGAACCGGCAGGAAACCGCATACCGTTGCTGCATATGCCAGGCAATAGCACACCACCGGTGTCAGGACAAACGGAACCAGCAGAATCGGATTTAATATGATCGGAATACCAAATGTAAGCATTTCATTTAAATTAAAGACTACCGTAAATGATGCCAGCCCTGCCAGCTTTCCGGTACGTTCTTTGCGGAAGAACAAAAGCAATGCGATCAGGACACTGACCGTTGTGCCACAGCCTCCCATTGCCACATACACATCGTAAAATGCCTTTGAAAAAACAACATTTCCTGTGACACCAAAATTATGGACTGCCACTGCCTCCAGAATATGGCTTCCATGCAAACCGAAAAACCACATCAGATTTACCGCGAACGTATAGAGCAGTCCGGAAAGGAAATTACTGTAATCTGCAATATTCTGACATGCTGCATAGAAAATATGGTTAAACCACTGATAACATCCATAGATTCCGGTAATTCTGCCAATAAGCAGATTCAAGCCTCCCGAACCGGCTGCAACAATACCGAGTGGAATCAGTGTACGGATTGCCAAAACACAGCCTCCCCCATCCCCGCGGTATACTGTTCCAGCATCAGTTTATGGCATCTGCGCAGCTTTGAAAATGCCATGCAGGACAAATAACCGATAAACATTGCCGCAAAACATCCGGTCGTTCCCAGTCCTGCCACATCAAAATCTTCTGTTCCCAGATTCAGCTGTGCGCTGAATGCGGCAAGTGCCACAACCACATACATAACGACATTTTCCAGCGATTCATTTTTCTCCATTGCATAACTGTACGCAATGGTAATCACCAATGCTACAGAAAAAATACCGTATGTTCCCTCATAAACCATTGTAAGGAAATCATAAAACCATCTCCCACCCCCCTGCGTCAGAAACATCTGGTACGGGGCGACCGGAAAATCACGGACAGCACAGGAAATCCCCCCTGTCAAAACAAGTGGGATTATCATTCCCAATGCACATCGGACGACATGGGAAAAAAAGCTGTTCTCAAATTTCAGCATTCCTCTTTTTAATACTTCTTTCATACCCTCTCCTACCCAAATTGATTCTTCTTGTTTTTTTTCTTTTATTATCGCTCTCTTTCTGACGAAAAGCAACGAAAATGTACAATTTCAACAAAAAAGCACCGTACAAAAAGACTTTTTAGGTAATTTCATACGGTGCTTTTTTTATCGTTTTCAATTATTGATTGTCTGATTCTCCCAGCGACTGTAATCCTTTCAACAGCTCCCCGGCATCAATATCACTAAGTTTATTCAGGGCTTTTTCGAATTTTCCCACACCATCACTGCCTTCTGCACAGCCATGCCCACAGGTCATGCAATTATGGGTACATTCTTCTTCCATCTTATTTATATCTCCCATAGGACTGCCTCCTATTCATGTTTTGGAACGATTTTCTCAATTCCTCCCATATATGGCTGTAATGCTTTCGGAATGTTTACGCTTCCGTCTTCGTTCAGATTATTCTCCAGAAATGCGATCAGCATACGCGGCGGAGCAACAACGGTATTGTTTAAGGTATGTGCAAAATACTTCCTGCCATCTTTTCCCTTTATGCGGATCTTCAGACGTCTTGCCTGAGCATCTCCCAGATTGGAGCAGCTTCCTACCTCAAAGTATTTCTTCTGACGCGGAGACCATGCCTCGACATCACAGGATTTCACTTTCAGATCTGCCAGATCACCGGAACAGCACTCCAGGGTACGAACCGGAATATCCAGACTGCGGAACAGATCTACCGTATTCTTCCAGAGCTTGTCATACCATGCTTTGGATTCTTCCGGCTTACATACCACAATCATCTCCTGCTTTTCGAACTGGTGGATACGGTAAACACCACGCTCCTCAATACCATGTGCTCCCTTTTCCTTACGGAAACATGGGGAATAACTGGTCAGTGTATATGGAAGCTTCTCCTCATCGTTGATGGTATCAATGAATTTACCGATCATGGAATGTTCGGATGTGCCGATCAGATAGAGATCCTCCCCCTCGATCTTGTACATCATGGCATCCATCTCGTCAAAACTCATAACACCGGTCACAACGTTGGAACGGATCATAAATGGCGGAACACAGTAAGTAAATCCGCGGTTGATCATGAAATCCCTTGCATAAGCGATTACCGAAGAATGAATTCTTGCGATATCCCCCATCAGGTAATAAAATCCGTTTCCGGCAACCTTTCCGGCAGCATCGAGATCAATTCCGTCAAAACGCTCCATAATATCCGTATGATATGGGATTTCGAAATCCGGAACATATGGATCACCGAATTTTTCGATCTCCACGTTGCAGCTGTCATCCTTTCCAATCGGTACGGATGGATCAATGATATTTGGAATCGTCATCATGATCTTTGTCACTTTCTCGGAAAGTTCCTTCTCCTGTGCCTCTAACTCAGACAAACGGGCAGCATTTGCAGCTACCTGTGCTTTGACTTCTTCTGCTTCATCTTTCTTTCCCTGTCCCATTAAGGCACCAATCTGCTTGGAAAGTTTATTACGGCTGGCACGCAGCTCATCTGCCTCGGACTGCGCAGCCCGGGCCTTTGCATCCAGTTCTATTACCTCATCCACGAGTGGAAGCTTATGATCCTGAAATTTCTTTTTGATGTTTTCTTTTACAACATCCGGATTTTCTCTTAAAAATTTTAAATCTATCATGGTTCCTCCTAATTAATGCATCGGCTGCAGCGGATATTTATCGGTCAGTGTTTTAATGATGGCTTTTGCCTTCTCAACAGCCGGCTCTCCCTCTTTGATGAGCATGGCAATTGCCTCAGCTACCTGATCAAAATCGTCCTCTTTTAATCCTCTGGATGTAGCCGCAGGTGTTCCAAGACGGATTCCGCTTGTAACAAATGGTTTCTGCGGATCGTTTGGAATCGTATTCTTATTGGCAGTGATATGCGCACTGTCAAGAAGTTTCTCAACAACTTTTCCGGTCAGGTCATATGGTGTCAGATCCACCAGCATCAGATGGTTATCTGTTCCTCCGGATACAATCTTGACATCACGCTTCTGTAATCCTTTGCAAAGTGCCTGTGCATTCTTTATAATCTGCTCCTGATACGTCTTAAATTCCGGCTTTAATGCCTCCTCAAAGCAGACTGCTTTTGCAGCAATCACATGCATCAGCGGTCCTCCCTGTGTTCCCGGGAAGATAGCTTTATTGAAATTATACTTTTTGTTTACCTCATCACTGCAGAGGATCATTCCTCCACGAGGTCCGCGCAGTGTCTTGTGTGTTGTAGTGGTTACCACATCTGCGTATGGAATCGGGCTTGGATGCAGCCCTGCGGCTACCAGTCCTGCGATGTGCGCCATATCTACCATAAGCACCGCATTCACTTCATCTGCGATCTCACGGAATTTCTTAAAGTCAATGGTACGTGCATATGCAGATGCACCTGCAATAATCATCTTTGGCTTGCATTCCAGTGCAATCTCTCTTACTTTATCATAGTCAATAAATCCCTCATCGTTGACTCCATAAGGTACCACATGGAAATACGTACCGGAAAAATTCACCGGTGAACCGTGTGTCAGATGTCCGCCGTGATCGAGATTCATTCCCATAATGGTATCACCCGGCTTTAAAATGGCAAACTGTACTGCCATGTTTGCCTGTGCACCGGAATGCGGCTGTACATTGACGTACTCACAGCCAAACAGTTTCTTTGCGCGCTCTCTTGCCAGTTCCTCAACTACATCCACGCACTCACATCCGCCGTAATAACGCTTTCCCGGATACCCTTCTGCATATTTGTTGGTCAGAATACTTCCCATTGCAGACATAACCGCCGGGCTCACCCAGTTTTCCGATGCGATCAGCTCAATGTGGCTGTTTTGTCTGTCAAACTCTGCAGTGATCGCTGCTGCAATTTCAGGATCTACTGCCTGTATATCTTCCAGTGTATACATAATATTCTCCTTTTCAACTCTTTTTTCCCATTATACCGAATTCTTCGGTGCAATGCAACCATTCCACTCCTTAGAAAACAAATGGGAGCTGCCGTGCAGCTCCCCTGTTTTTTAATATTTATTTCTTTTTTGTCTTTGCTACTGCTGGTTTTAACAATTTGTCTTTGCCAAGATGCAGTTTCATGACATACCATAATGCGGCTGCAATAAAGATGGAAGAATACGTACCACTGATCAGTCCAATCATAAGCGGTAATGCAAACTCACGGATGGAAGATACTCCGAGGATAAACAGCAGCAATACCATGATGATGGTTGTAATGGAGGTATTCAGTGAACGGGAAAGTGTCTGTGTCAGAGACCGGTTTGCCACCTCTGCCAGTGTCTCCGGTGTCTGTTTCTTCATTCCCTGCATGTTCTCACGGATACGGTCAAAGATAACGATGGTATCATTGATGGAATATCCGACAATTGTAAGTATGCAGGCGATAAATGTATTACCTACAGAAATACGGATCAATGCATAACCTGTCAGCATAACAAGTACATCGTGTACCAGTGCAATAATCGCACTTCCGGCGAAACGGATGTCCTTGAAACGGAACCAGATATAAAACAGCATGAAAATACATGCAACGATCAGTGCCTTGACCGCATTGGAACGCATCTCATTACTGATGGTAGAACCAATACTCTGGCTCTCGATTGTGGATTCATCCACACCAAACTTGTCCACAAGCATCTGATTTACTTCTTCACGTTCGCTCAGGCTCAGTGTCTTTGTCTTGATTGTCACAACATTGCTGCCGGATACGGTACTTGCCTGGATCGCATTATCATTAATAACCTTTGCGACTTCCGGTACAATCTTGTCCTCTACCTGTTCAACAGTATAATCCTTACCAAAATCTGCGGAAATGGATGTACCACCCTTAAACTCCAGACTGAAATTCAAAGCGCCCTTTCCGGCTGCTCCGTAACCGATCATTCCAACAAATCCGGCTACGATCACAACGAGGGAAAGGATAAAACATACCCAGCGATGCTTCATGAAATCGATGGTCTTATGTTCTTTTGCACGTCCGTATAATTTCTCGTTTCTGCATCCAACCGCATAAAATGCCAGATTTAACAGTCTCGAAATGACAAGTGCAGTAAACATGGAAACGATCAGGGAGATAATCAGTGTATATGCAAATCCCTTAACTGTTCCGGAACCAAGCCACATCAGTACCAGCGCTGCAATAAAGGTGGTCACGTTACCGTCAATGATGGCTGACATTGCCTTTTTGTAACCTGTTTTGATGGAAGTCAGTACAGACTTGCCGGCTGCAATCTCTTCACGGATACGTGAGATAATAATAACGTTCGCATCCACCGCCATACCGATACCAAGGATAACACCCGCGATACCCGGAAGTGTCAGCGTAATTTCAAACAGATAAATCAGAGCTACCGTTACGGTTGTATAAATGGCAAGACCAATGGATGCAACCACACCGGATAAGCTGTAATTTAAGATCATGAAAAGCATCACAAGGATCAAACCGATGATGGCTGCCTTGACACTGGAAGAAAGTGCTTTTCCACCCAGCTGTGCCCCTGCTACGGAAGATTCCATCTCTTCGAGCTTTAAGTTGATCGCACCTACACGGATAAATGTTGCAAGCTGTTCCGCTTCATCATAATCAGACATACCGTTGATGACACAGCTTCCGTCTTTGATTGCGCTCTCTACTTTCGGTACACTGATGAAATGATCATCATAGTAAATACCGATAGATTCTCCTGAAGAAGCTGCCTTTGTGGTTGCCTCTCCAAACACATCTGCTGCTTTTTTCTTTAATGTCAGCTGAACAACCGGCTCCTTGGTACTGGTAGAGGAAGACTGGTTATACGCTGCATTGGCAGACTTTACATCATTACCGTCCATGATTACAGAACCATTGTCAACCAGATTCTGAATGTCATAATTCAGTTTGTATTCCCCTGTGGAACTGTCATAACTGTAGTTTTCATTACCGTCCGAATCTTTCTGTACGATAAAATACAGCGATCCCGGGCTTCCCAGATCCTCAAGTACGGCATTTGCATCATAGACACCAGGAATTTCTACCGTAATACGGTCATCGCCGACCGGATATACCGCATATTCGGTACTGTAACTCTCGGCACGCTCTTCAAGCTTTGCTACCGTATCATTGATATCTTTCTTGGATGGATTCTTATCCTTGATCCGGTAAGTAATGGACACACCACCGGAAAGATCAAGACCAAGTTTAATACCTTCGGCTTCCGTCTTGTTGTCAGTTTTTTTCTGACTTGTGCTTGTCGCAGACATAATCGTGCTCGTGTAATATCCCAGTCCGATCAGACAGGCCAGGATAATCGCGATTATAGCGACGCCCTTGCTTTTTTTCATGTTTGCTTCCTTCCTATTCCTTTAATTTTCCGCTTCCGCAGCTTTTATCATGATTGCGCATTCAATACGTTTCTTCTGGAGTTCACATCCCAGATCATAAGCATCTGTGATGGTTCCGTGGAAATTGTACGAATTTGCAGCACATCCCCCACTACAGTAAAATCTGGCAAAGCATTTACGGCACTTTTCTTTTGCATAGACATTGCAGCATTTAAACTCGTCCTGCAGATTCGTGTTTTTCACGCCATCCCAGACATTTCCCATCAGAAAATCTTCATTTCCGACGAACTGGTGGCACGGATACAGATCTCCCCACGGTGTGACCGCAAGGTATTCCGTTCCGGAACCACATCCGGACAGACGCTTGTACACACAAGGTCCACCTTCCAGATCAATCATGAAATGGAAGAAGTTGAAAGAATTTCCTTCTCTGTTACGGCGGACCATCTCCGCTGCCAGTTTATCATATTCTTCAAAGAGAACCGGAAGATCCTCTTCCTGCAGTGCATATTCATCGGTCGGCTGTGCGACAACCGGCTCCACAGAAATCTGCTTGAATCCCAAATCTGCCAGATGCAGTACATCCTTGGAAAAATCGGTGTTGAAATGGGTATAGGTACCGCGGACATAATAACGCTCCTGATTCCGGCTCTCTGCAAGTTTCTGGAACTTCGGAACGATCAGGTCATAGCTTCCCGCCCCCTTCCGGAACGGACGCATACGGTCATTCACTTCTTTTCTTCCATCAATACTTAAAACGACATTGTCCATTTCCTTATTTGCAAATTCCATGATATCGTCGTTTAACAACACCCCGTTCGTTGTCAGCGTAAAACGGAAATGCTTGTCATGCAGCTTTTCCTGTTCCCGTCCATAGGCAACCAACTGTTTTACCACATCAAAATTCATGAGTGGCTCTCCTCCAAAGAAATCCACTTCAAGATTTTTCCGGTTTCCGGAGTTTGCAATCAGGAAATCAAGTGCCTGTTTTCCTGTCTCATAAGACATCAGGGCTCTTCTTCCATGATATTCGCCCTCTTCCGCAAAGCAATAGCGGCATGCCAGATTGCAGTCATGTGCAATATGTAAACACAATGCCTTTACTACCGTCGGGCGCTTCTTAAAATCAAAAATCTTCTGTTCGTAAGCATCTTCCGTAAACAGGTCTCCCTGCTCCTTTAACTGCTCTGTTTCTTCGATTGCTTCTGCAATCTCCTGTTCCGGATACCGGGATTGTAACTGGGCAATGATCTCTTCCCTGGAGTGATCTTCAAATAATGCGATCACGTCATAAGTCACATCATCCACCACATGAATGGCACCGGAGTTTACGTCTAATACAATATCATAGCCATTGTTCTTAAACTGATGAACCACTATAATATTTCCTCTCTTTCCTAAACATAATAAAACCGCGCGCTACGCACGCGGCTTTATTATGCCTTATTTTTCTTACCTTAGCGTTCGGGCTGTGTAAGTAATCACTCCGTGATTACTTACACTTTTCGCAGGTCTGGTTTCCTACTGTACAGGATGTCTTACATGCAGACTGGCATGATGTCTGGCACTCGCCACATCCACCTGTCTTGATTGTGTTCTGTAACTTTCTTGTATTTAATGTCTTTACATGCTTCATGAGAATCTCTCCTTTGTCTGTTTTTTTGGATTTCCCGTCTATCTGTATTATTATAGCACAGTGGTCACCATAAGGAAAGTCTTTTTTTACAGTCACACAGCCCTTACTTCTTTTTCCACCGCACGCTTCCCAGCAGTGCCGCTGCCGTACACAAAATCAGAATCGTCAGGTTTTCTCCCTCCAGCGCAATCCAGTGCTGTTCCCGTATGCAGGAACAGACATACAGAATCCCGAAAAAAAAGCCTCCCAGCATAACTGCGCAAAAAGGTATGGCACCACATTTACATGCGCGCAGGATTTTTCCACCGATGAGACCGGAAAGCGCATACCATGCCGTAATTCCCACCCGGATCAGTTCCACCGACAATCTCATGGAATAGGAAATCCCGCACCATAACAGAAAAAGCGCCGCGGAGAGCAGACATGTGCCTATAAAGCAGCCTGCAAACTTTGCGACGTTTCTTCCTGTTTTATTATTTATTTGTTCCTGCCCATTCTCCACACATACTTCTCCGGAAATTGTCCTCCTTAGAGTTTATGGGAAATACGGCTCTTTTATTCCATTTTACAGTTCGCAGTTATTTACGGTTCTAGGGAACGGAATGACATCGCGGATATTTGCCATACCCGTCAGATACATCACGCAGCGCTCAAATCCAAGACCGAATCCGGCATGTCTGGCTGATCCGTATTTGCGCAGATCCAGATAAAACTTGTAATCTTCCTCTTTCAGCCCCATGTCCTGAATACGTGCCAGAAGTTTATCATAATCGTCCTCTCTCTGGCTTCCGCCGATGATCTCTCCGATTCCCGGAACAAGGCAGTCTACTGCTGCAACTGTCTTTCCGTCTTCATTGAGTTTCATGTAAAATGCCTTGATTTCCTTCGGATAATCGGTTACAAATACCGGTCTCTTATAAATCTGTTCGGTCAGGTAACGCTCATGCTCGGTCTGCAGATCACAGCCCCAGGATACCTTATAATCAAACTTGTCATTGTGTTTTGACAATATCTTAATTGCTTCTGTGTAGGTCACCCGTGCAAAATCATTGTTTACTACGTTCTCCAAACGATCCAGCAGACCTTTGTCCACAAAATTATTGAAAAATGCCATTTCTTCCGGTGCATGTTCAATCACATAATTGATCACATACTTTAACATGCTTTCCGCAAGCATCATATCATCTTCGAGATCTGCGAATGCGATCTCCGGCTCAATCATCCAGAACTCAGCCGCATGTCTGGTTGTGTTTGAATTTTCCGCACGGAAAGTCGGTCCAAACGTATAAATATTTTTAAATGCCATCGCATAGGTTTCTCCGTTTAACTGACCGGATACGGTAAGATTGGTAGGTTTTCCAAAGAAATCCTTAGTATAATCCACGGTTTTATCCTGTTTTTTCGGCACATCTTTTAAATCAAGCGTTGTTACCTGGAACATTTCCCCGGCACCCTCGCAGTCACTTCCTGTGATGAGCGGAGTATGCACATAAACGAAATCGCGCTCCTGGAAAAACTTGTGAATCGCATATGCACACAGGGAACGTACACGGAACACCGCCTCAAACGTATTGGTTCTCGGACGCAGATGTGAAATGGTACGCAGATATTCAAACGTGTGACGCTTCTTCTGCAACGGATAATCCGGTGTGGAAGCACCTTCCACGGTTACCTCTGCTGCCTGGATCTCAAACGGCTGTTTTGCTTCCGGCGTAGGCACCAGCTGTCCTTTTACAATGACTGCTGCTCCGACATTAATCTTGCAGACTTCCTCATAATTCTCCAGACCATCTCCATATACAACCTGAATCGGCTCAAAAAAGGTACCGTCATTCACTACAATGAATCCAAAATTTTTGGAATTACGGTTACTTCTTACCCATCCGCCGATTGTTACCTGCTGATTTTCATATCTGATCGTATTTTTGAAAATCTCTCTGACATTTACTAATTCCATACTGTCCCTCCGTTAAAAATCTAATCTATCCCTTAGTTGTTTTTATTGAACCCTTTCGTTTTCCGATGACTCTGTCGTCTGTGTATCCGGTTTTACGGTAATATTGGCTTTCTCCACAACATACGAAATCGCCTGATTGACCACATACAGCTGACGAAGTGTTTTCTTTCCATCCTCTTTATTTCCACCACCATAATATTTATATACCGCATTTTCATCTGCCATCTGGCTGTTGCCTGAACTTACCAGATAATCTACAAATGACTTAAAATCATCATCACTGATTGTAATATTTTCTTTTTCCGCAATCCGTCCAAAGATAAATTCAATTTTGATCTGCTTGATCATCAGTTCTTTCCACTGTTTTTTCATATCATCCACGGTGGTATTGTTATTCTTTGCATACTGTTCCAGAGTCTGTGTATCATTGCAGTTGTCTGCTTCAAATTCATGCTGATATTCCTGCAGACGCGCATCCAGATACTCATCCGGAATTGTCACTTTACATTTATCCAGCAGATCATCTTCAACTGCGCTGATACTTGCCTGAGACTTGGAATTTGCGGCCTGCTTTTCGAGTACCTGCCGTACATATGCAACCAGATCCTTTTTCGTGGTGATCTTCTGCTCGGTAAATGCATCTGCTACCATGTCATCGGTCAGCGTGTCCATGGTAACCGGCTTATAAATTCCCTTGATTTTGAATTTAAACGTTGTTTTCTTTCCCGCCAGATCCGAAGACTGGTAATTCTCCGGGAATGTCACATCCGAACTTACTTCATCCCCGACTTTTGCGCCGACAAGCCCATCACTGAATCCATCAATATAATTTGTCTTCTGTGTGGCATCACAGTTGTTCGCCACATCAATCATTGTGTCTGTCGCAGAACCGCCATCAAATGCATCCCCGTCGAGATATCCGGTATAATCCACCTTGACATAATCATTCTTTTGAACCGTATCACGGTCTTTTACCTCAACTCCGGTGATTCCGTAATATGAAAGCAGTGACATCAGATTCTGCTCCACCTGATCATCTGTCACATCATAATTTCCGGAGATTGTAACATCAATCCCTTTATAATCTGCAAGTTTCGTCACAAGTTTTGACAGATCCAGCTTCATCTGTGCGCTGTGCGGTCCGTCAAACACTTCACTTGCCGTCTCCTGTGTTCCCTGCTGGGTACTTGCTTTTTTATCACTGTCTGTACCACATGCCCCCATGGATAATACCATCGTCATGCACAAAAAAAGTATAACCACTCTTTTCTTCATAATGTCCCAAATCCTTCTTTCTTTCCTTTTACAACTAATTAAACATACCATAAATCCATAGAAAATACAAACAGTAAACGTTGATTTTTACAGAAATCTTTGCTACAATAAATTTTAGTATATAGAGGAGGAAATCCACGATGAAACCAATAGGAATCGTATTATTAGTGATTGCCATTATTCTGGTAGCCGCTATGATTGTCCTGTACTTTCTCGGAAAGAAAGCACAGAAGAAAAAAGAAGAACAGGATGAGCAGATGAAAGCCGCTGCGCAGACAGTGACGATGCTGATCATCGACAAAAAACGAATGAAAATGAAAGATGCCGGCCTTCCTTCACAGGTAATGGAACAGGCAAACAAACTCATGCAGCGCGCCAAACTTCCAATCGTAAAAGCCAAAGTCGGACCAAGAGTCATGACACTGATCGCAGACGAGCAGATCTACGATGAGATTCCGGTCAAGAAAGAAGTCAAGGCAACCGTCAGTGGTCTTTATATCACAGGCGTACGCGGACTCCGTGGACCGCTGGAAAAACCGGTCAAAAAGAAAAAAGGATTCCGTGCAAAGCTTCAGGAAAAGTACAATGAAGCCAATGCCAAGTTGAAAGAATCCAAATCCGGTTCCAGCAGCAAAAAGAAATAATGTGTTTACAGGAAAAAACAGGAAAAGGCTTATCTTCCCCACCGGGAAGATAAGCCTTTTCTTTTCATGCAGATTCTATACCGTTGTTCCACAAATCATGATTCTTCCATCTGAAACAGCTGCATATTTCTTTCCAGAACCTCTGCAATATTTTTAAGGTTCTCTGCATTCTGACTGATATCATTGATAACCGAACCAATTTCCATCATGGAAGCTGAGGTCTCCTGTGTGCTTGCCGCATTTTCCTCTGCGATTGCCGACAGACTCTGTACCGTATCTACGATCTTATTTCTTGCATCCTCAATCTTTTGTGTCTGTTCTTCTATGGATACCATTCCATGGATGGACAAATTGACACCTTCATGCATTTGTTCAAAAACTTCTGCCGTCTTTTTCACTTTTTCGTTCTGCTCCTGCATGATTTCCTTCACATCTTCCATCGTATGTACTGCAGTTTCGGAATCTTTCAGCAGTTCACGGATAATATCCTCAATCCGCTTGGCAGATTCGTTGGACTGTTCTGCCAGCTTCTGGATCTGTGCTGCCACCACCGCAAAACCTTTTCCTGCCTCTCCTGCCCTGGCAGCCTCAATGGAAGCATTGAGTGACAGCAGATTGGTTTCATCTGCAATGGAAGCAATCAGCGATGTTGCATCCTTGATCTTCAAGGCAGAATCATTCGTTGTATTGGTCTGTTCATAAATCACATTGATGGACTCGGTTGCCCTCTCATTGATTTCTCCCAGTTCTTCCAGTGCCTTTTTGGCTATCTGTCCGGACTCATTCATCACATCTGCCGTCTCGTTCATGGATTTTACCTGGCTTGTAGAATCCTCAATCATCGTACCCATGGAAATAATGGACTCGGTTGCCCCCTGTGTCTCCTGTGCCTGACTGGTTGCACTGGTTGCGATCTCATTTACTGCGGTCTCCACATTATTTACGTTTCCTGCTGTCTTTGCCGCGTTATTGTTTAACGTTTCCGACGCATCAAACAACTGTTCCCCCTGCTGCCGTATCTTCTGTACAATTTCCGTCAGAGCCCCTTTCATCCGAAGCACGGCATTTGCAATGCTTCCGACTTCCCCACGATGTGCGGCACATTGTTCCAGTACCTGATCGTTTCGCAGATCCAGCTGTGCAATCCGGTTCACGGAATCTGTAATCTTTGATAACGGACGTGTAATCCGTGTTGCAAAAACAAACGCTGCCAAAGCCCCGAGCAACAGCAGCACACCGGAAATCAGGATTCCCCTTTGCTCCAGCATTAATGCCGGTGCAAGAAGCTCTGCATCATCCGCCGTGACTACAAGGATAAACTGTTTTTTGCTGGTATAACATGCGGAAAATTTTTTCTCCCCCTGAAATACATACTGCACAGTCTCCGGTTTTGGGATACTTCCCCCCTGTATCTCTTTGAGCATCTTTTTGACAGCATCGTTTTCTACCGGCTGCCCGATTTTCTCAGCGGTAGGATGATACAGCATCGTTCCGTCAAATCCGACCAGATAGGCATAAGCTGTCTTGGCTCCTGCGACATCTATCTGCTGTAAAATGTCCTGTGCAGCTTCCGGGTTATCTAAAAGATCAATATTTACCTGCATGGCACTCTCCATCTCCCGTCCATACGAAATGGAAAGATCCAGCAGATAGTCGGAATAGATACTGCGGATATTGCTTTTTACCCCAGGCATAATCATGAGTGTATACAATATTACAATCACTGCCGCCACAAGAATCACTACCGCAATAAACTGCGTTTTCATAGAATGCCAGAAAGAAATTTTCTGCTGCCTGTGTTCCGTATTCATAATGATTTCCCCCTCTGTTATCATTTTTTACATTATACCACAACTCAGCATTTTTTCACAATATTTAACAATTTTTTCGTTCATTTTCGTTTGTTTTCGTGCATATTCATTACTTACGTCTGTTTATCTGACAAGTTTGAATGCCGGGTCCTGTTTCGGATTTGCCAGAATCCGGATATGGCAGTCCGCCAGATGCTCATTGTTTATCTCCAGCGCATATTCCACCTCAACCGTAATCTCTTCCTCTTTCTCCTGCACATCCACACGGTAGGCATCAATTCCCACCAGCAGGCTGCCGTATGGGGTATTATAATATGTAATATTTTTTTTATTTTTTTCAAAAATCATATGAACGTTGACAGCACCCTTTTTCGTCAGTTCCATATAATTATCACGCACTTTAATCATGTTCCTGGTCGATTCTTTCTGACCTTCCATGACCTCCTCGTACATAAAAAAATGCTTGCCATTCCGAAAATAATAATCTCCCGGGGAGATCACTTCTATCGTGTCATTCTGTTCGTTTTCCCCGATCTGCAATCCCTTGATGGACAATAATACGTCTTTTGTCATAGCCAGTTCCTTCTTTTCCTTGATATCTTAACGCACATTGGCGTGCTTCATTATCATAACCAGTTTAACGGAAATAATCAAGGAATTTCCACCGGATCTGCATTTTTCCAGAATCAAACACATCTGCATATTCTTCCTGTGTCAAAACTTCACGCAGCTCCTCACCGGAAGATTCATCCATAACCTCATATACCGATCCCTGAAAACACATATTCGGATACAGCACACACCACCAGTTATGTCCTTCTCCTTTTCCCAGTGTAATCTGCAATGCACGGTATTTGCCTGCAGGAAACGTATAATCCCCATACGTTTTCACAGGGAAATCCACATTGGCAAGCCTTGCGCTGGCACCGTATGTATAGCCGTTTTTGTGCAGCGTTTTTTCCGCTGTTTCTATAATTTCGTCCATGTGGTCCTGCACAATTTTTTCGGTTTGCGCCCGGTCTGTTACCTTTTTTAGTTTTTGCCCAAGCATATGCCCCACCGCATCCCGGACCTTTAGTTTCACATTCTGGTCGTCCTTGGCATCACTGTTTGCCAGTACATGAAACCGCAGTATTTTTTCTGCAATTGCCGGCTGCAGTGGGTCCACCCTTTCCTTTTCTGTTGCGTGCGCAGTTCCCGCAGCAAGAACCGTTAACATACATAAAATGATAAACATGCTTTTTTTCTTTTTCATTTTCCCACACTCTCTTTCCTCTGATAGTAAGAGCATTTCCATTATTTTTCCTGTTTATACAAAAACCTGTCATCCGGTACGCGGTACATGGTTTTCCAGAAGATGATATGGTCTTCTGTTTCCAGATATGGCAGCATAATCTGCAGGATATGGTTTTCCTTCTCGTCCAGCAGCCTGCCAAGCTTAAACAGTTTTCCTGATCCCGCTGATTCCTGATTCTGCAGATACTGTTCCAGATAACTTCCCAGATCCTGTGGCAGATCTTCTTCTGTCTCAAACAATGCCAATGGATCTTCCGCCACACATACATAGATGTTTCTTGGGAAAAGTCCGGTTTGTTTCAGATAAGAAAGAACATCCGCATACCGTCCGGTATCCTCCATCAGATTTTCCCCGAAGACAAGCACTTTCATATGATTGCAGTCTGCCAGTTTTTCCAGCCGGCTATCATAGGTCTGCACACAGCTTTCCATCGTCTTTCCCGTGACAGGCGCGATATTCACACGCGCCTCTTCCAGATCTGTATTATCCTTCTGGCTCAGCTTGGGAAATCCATAACCAAAAGAAATCTGTCCATCCTTTTCGTCCACAACCGCCATCATTGGAAAACAGCGGTCTTCGAGTTCTGTGGCACTGCATCCGCAAAGCAGCTGCTGCACAGACAATACCAGTGCAACATATTTTTTTATTTTACCCTTCATGCCGTTTTTTCCCCTTTCCCCACAAAAGTACAAACAATGGCAGGAACAAAAACAACGGGATTCCGATATACAACAGATAATCCCGGAACCATTCCCCATGGCTGCTTTGGTGGAGCATTTCTGCCACCCCGAAAACGGCAGCCATCACCCCACAGAGATACCATTTTTTATGCGTATCTTTTTTCCGCAGTTTCTGTACCAGTTCCTGTGCATAAAACAAAAACACAGTCACAAGTGCAAACAGCGTAAAAAACCAGATGGCGATCATAAAGGCATCCAGCCGCTTCAAAAAACTTCCCCTCAGATGGATACTGCTCATCAGCGTAATTGCCGGATATTTCATGGTCGTCAGGGAACGGCTTCCAAAACTGCCCAGCAGGATCACATACAAAACTGCAAGAACACCTATGGCAAACCACATTGCCGCATGCACGGCATGCACCAGCTTCCCCCATTTTGCTTTCTGCACATAGGAGGGAAAAAATGCAAGCAGAAACAATGGCATCAGACAAAAAAAGACTGCCAGACTTCCTTTCATCACCGACCCGGTATCTGCCTGAAAAAAGCCATACAGATATTCCATCTCCAGATCCCCCGCCGCAATCAAAAGCATTCCTGCAAGAAGTACAAACAAAACGACAAACAAAATCTCATACACCCGTGCACGGCTTTCAATCCCGCCACACACAGCATACCCTGCCGTCAGCAATACCAGAATCAGAATCAGGGGAAACGACTCCCCTGCAATCAGCCCCTTTTGTATCACGTCCGAAAAGATATATGCCCCGTATCCTGCCATCCCGGTAAAATAGACCAGCAGTAACACCAGAAAAATTTTTTTCATCCATGCCGGCAGAATCCGTTCCATATAAGTGACCAGATCCGTTTCCATCTTTTTTAAAACATATGCAAGATACCACAGATACAGGCTTCCCATAATGCCGCCCAGCACAATGGATGCCAGACCGTCATTTCCCGCAAATGCCGCCAGCTGTGAGGGCAGAATCAGCGTACTTTCCCCTACAAAATCGAACACAAACAGCCGGAACACCTGCCGCGTTGATATCCGGTTATTATTTGAAAACATATCGTTCCTCCGTTACTGTTTACTCAGCCTATTTTTTCCGCAGACGTATCCGCTCCCCACGTTTTGCATAAATGGGTCTTCGCACCATTTTTTTCAGTGGTGCACGCCAGATACTGTCGCGTTCATCATGATAATCATTGACATCTGCCCCCACAAACGGCATGAGATACGGAATCCCAAAGCTTTCCAGCCGCGACAGATGGATGAACACCGTAAGCAGTGCAATCAAAAATCCGAAAAATCCAAGCCATGCGGACAGGACAATCACATAAAATTTCAATATCCGGAATGAAAAAGCAAATTCTTCATTCGGAATGGAAAAGGAACAAAGCGCGGTAAACGCAACCACGATCACCACAATCGGACTGACAAGGTTGGCATCCACAGCTGCCTGCCCGATAATCAGACCTCCGACAATTCCGATCGTATTTCCCATTGCCCCCGGCAGCCGGACCCCCGCCTCCCGCAACAGTTCAAAAGAAATCTCCATGAGAATGACCTCCAGTGCCGCCGGAAAAGGCACACCGATCCGTGCCTCCCAGAAGGATAACAAAAGCGGTGTCGGCAGAATCTGTGTGTGAAAATTTGTCACCGCCAGATACAGTCCGGGAAGCGTCATGGCAAAAAAGGCTGCCATGTAACGCAAAATCCGTGCAAACGTTGCCACACCAAAGCGATTATAATAGTCATCACTCGTCTTCAGAAAGGAGTTCAGATCTGTCGGCAGAATGAGAGCGACCGGAGAATTGTCGCATAACAATACGATTCTCCCCTCCAGCACCGCAAGTGCTGCCCGGTCCGGCCTCTGCGTCGTCTGAAACTGTGGAAACGGTGAATACCATTTCTTTTCCGCCAACTGTTCCAAAGTTCCACTGTCCATGACCCCATCAATCTCATATTCTGTAATTTTTTCCCGGATTTTTTCCAGCACGGATGTATATTTCAGATCTGCCATATACACCAGATCAATTGCCGTATGCGAACGCACCCCCTCCTGTACTTCTTCTACTCTGACCCGTGTCGATCGCACACGCTTACGGATAAGTGCCGTATTCGTTTTGATGGAATCGGTAAACCCCTCCTTCGAACCACGGATCACCTTTTCCGAATCCGGTTCCTGCACCCCCATGCCGGGATATCCTTTGTCGGCAATCTTTAATGCATGTCCGTATCCATCCACAAAAAGGATGGCATCCCCCGTGAGCATCCCCTGTGCTGCATCCTCTATGGTATCGTACGGTGTCACATCTGAAATCCCCATCGCATTCTCATTGAGTACCTGATTTAAGTCTCTGTCCGGCAGCTCCGATAATGCCGCCAGCAGTCTCCCCAAAGCCGTCGTTTCCAGCAGCATATTGCTGACTGCCACCTCAATATATGCCAGAAAACAGCGTCTTCTTTTTCCTTTTCCCAGACGCATTTCCTTCATTTTAATATCTGCACTGTCTGCGAACAGCTGCTGGAACTGTCTGATGTTTTGTTCAATATCTGTTGAAATTTTTGTATGCCCCATTTTTACATTCCTGTCTCTCTTTATATGAAAAAAGAACAGACACCAAAAGGTATCTGTCCTTACTATTTCCATCTGTTACATAAACTATTCACTTTCTGTTTCATCCTGACACTGGATTACGCTCTTTACCGCCACTGCCTGGTTTTTTACATGCTTGTGCATGGCAAGCGTTGCCGCTTCTTTATCCCTGTTTTTCAGTCCCTCCGCAATCGCATTATGTTCTGCGATCAATACCGGATAATTGTCCGGATTTTTGATATATTCCACACGGTATCGGTAGATCTGCTCCCGCAGATTGTTCAATAACGTCACGAGTTTCGGATTTCCCGTTGATTCAAAAATAACATCGTGGAATTTTACATCCATCTCGGCAATCATTTTCACATCTCCGGTCTTTGTACTGTTTTCAAACTGATCTTTGACTTCTAAAAGTTTTTGCAGCTCTTTCTCCGAAATCTTATCACATGCAATCTTTACGGCAAGTTCATCCAGTGCCTCCCGGATTTCCAGAACGTCTTCCATATCTTTGAGCGTCATCTTTGCAACCTCTGCCCCTTTGCGTGGCATGGTTACAGCAAGTCCCTCCTGCTCGAGCATACGGATGGCTTCACGGATCGGTGTACGGCTCACCCCAAGCTTTGCTGCCAGCTGTAACTCCATAAGCCGCTCTCCCGGTTTGAGATCTCCTTTTAAAATTGCCTCTCTTAACGTATTAAATACAACATCTCTCAGTGGCAGATATGCGTCCATATTGAGCGTCAGATCATCTGTCATGTTATCGTCTCCATTTCTGTTTGTGTGAATTATTACTTTCTCCTGTTGTTGTAGATCGTGGTCAGATATACCTGTTTTGCAAGACCGGAGCGTTTCATTTCCCGCAGCGCACGCTTTGCCGTTTCTCCATCTTCAAAAAGACCGAATACGGTAGGACCGCTTCCGCTCATCATGGAAGCTTTTGCACCCGAACGCATCATCTGCTGTTTGATCTCTGCAATTACCGGATAGTTTGGTATCGTAACCGATTCCAGTACATTTCCCATATGTGCACAGACACCGTCAAAATCTTTCTCCCGGATATCTTTCATCAGTGCATCAATATCCGGATGGTTCGTCTGTTCATCCAGCTTCAGGTTCTGATATACAAATTTGGTCGATACAGAAATGGATGGTTTTGCAATCAGCACCGGACATTTGATCATCGGCGGAAGCTGCGTCAATTTTTCCCCGATTCCTTCTGCTAGTGCCGTTCCACGCATAAGACAGTAAGGAACATCTGCCCCGATCTGTACCCCACGCTTCATCAGTTCCCTGCGGGACAATCCCAGATCATACAACTGATTCATCGCATACAGCATGGCGGCAGCATCCGTGCTTCCTCCTGCCATCCCCGCCGCTACCGGAATTCTCTTTGTCAGTTTTACGGAAATTCCATCTGTAAGCGCAAACTCTTCCTGTAACAGCCGTGCCGCTTTATAGACCAGATTATTTTCATTTACCGGCAAAAAAGAGAGGTTGGAAACAATCTGTATCTCCGGCTCCCGGATCTTTTGAATCTCCAGAAGATCGTACAGATGAATGGTCTGCATGATCATGCGCACTTCATGATATCCATCTTCCCTGCGCCGGACCACATCCAGTCCCAGATTTATTTTTGCAAGTGCTTTGAGTGTTATTTCATCCATTTGTATTTCCTCAGTATTTTGTATACACCGATTGTACTACAAAAAATACAATCGGTCAAATCCTATTCTCCCTGTTATTCTTTCCACTTTCTTCCGAAAAAATAAGTCACAAAATAGATCACAGATGCGATAATTACAATCATTGGGCCGGTTGCAACGTTCGTGTAATAAGACAAAATCAGTCCCATGACGCCCGAGAAAACGGAAAAAATTATCGAAAAGACATGGTATTCCCGCATATTTACCGACAGATTTCTGCTCGATGCCGCTGGAAGGATCAGCAGTGCATTGATGATCAGAATACCTACCCACTTGATGGAAAGCATGACAATCAGTGCTACAAGTACCGCAAAAACATAATCCATCAGTTGTACCGGAATCCGCTTGCTCTTTGCCAGTGCCCGGTGAATACAGATGGCATTCAGCCAGTTAAAACAGGTGATCCAGAACAAAATCGTAACGATAAAAATAATAACAAGATACCCGATTTCCTTTTTGGTAATACTCAGAACATCCCCGACTAAAAGACTCGAATATTTACTGAAATTTCCGCCTTTTGACAGGATTGCCAGACCAATCGCAACCGAACAGGAGGAAAAAACCGAAATAATCGTATCGGTTGATACGGTACTTCTGCTTCCGATTTTGTTTAACAGCAGCGCGAATACAACTGCAAAAATCACCATGGAAATATTCGTATCCGGAATTCCGCATACCACTCCTACAGCAATTCCCGTCAGTGCGGAATGCCCCAGGGCATCCGAAAAATATGCCATTTTTTTATTGACAATCATGGTTCCCATCAGCCCAAACAGTGGTGTAATGATCAGTATTGCGGCCAATGCCATCTTCATAAAACCATAATCCATCCAGGAGGTCCAATCAATCATTTGTCTCATCCTCCTTTATCCATGTTTCTTCTTTTCCCGCAGAAAAAATCCGTTCAAATTCGGAACTTTCGTATACTTCTTTTACCGTTCCCTGCCTGAGGACCGTCTTGTCCAGAAGCACTACATGATCCGCATATCTTGCCACGTAATCCAGATCATGTGAGATCAGAATAATCGCAAGATCATAATGTTTTTTCAGATAATCCATCGTTTTAAAAAAAAGTTCCATGCCATTCTGGTCAATTCCGGATACCGGCTCATCCAAAAGCAGCAGATTCGGCTCATCCATCACCGCCAGTGCAAGAAGCACTCTCTGCAGCTGTCCTCCGGACAGATTACAAACCTGTTTGTCGATCAGTTCTTCTGCCTCAAAAATGCGCAGATGCGCTTTGATCTTTTCATATAATTTCCGGTTTTTCGGCAGAAACACCGGATATCTCGACTCATAGCTTGCCAGCAGGTCATAGACACTGACCGGTGTATTTTTTTCGATGTTAATCGATTGCGGGACATATCCGATTTTTAAATTCTGCATCCGTCCGTCTTTGGTATCCCGAAACTCAATATCTCCCGTATGCGGGATGTCCCCCAGCATGGCACGGATCAATGTCGATTTTCCGGCACCGTTTTTTCCGATAATCGCATTCAGCGATCCACAGTGCATATGAAGATTCACATCTCTTAAGATTTCCTGCTCACTGAACCACACCCCCAGATGATTCACCTTGATGCAGTGAAATCCACACGGACTAATGATCTTTCGCATAAAATGCCTCCTCAAGTATCTCCATGTTTTTTTTCATACCGTTAATATAACTGTCTTTTTCGTAAGTTCCGCGATTCAGCGGGTCCAGATATAATACCTTTGCATCGGACTCTTTCCGGATCGTATCTCCCATACTCTTTCCATACAGTTCTTCTGCAAGAATGTATTTTACATGCCCCTTGCGGACAGCAGAAAGCACATCCGATACTTCTCCTGCGCTGACCTGCCGTTCCTCATCGAGATCCAGCAGATAGTTTACCTGCAGTCCATAGTCCTCAGCGACATAGGCATATGCTTCATGAAACAGAATCACCGACTGACCGGAAATTTCCTGTTTTAATTTCTCCTGACGTTTTTTCAGTCCGTCCAGTTTTTCCAGATATGCCTCTGCCCCATTCTGATAGGCACTGCTTCTTTCCGGATCTGCTCCAGATAATCCATCGGCAATCGTCTGTACCTGTGTCTCATAAGCAGAAACGCTCATCCATGCGTGGGCATTGACATCCCCATGGGCATGTTCTTCTTCTGTTTCCCCCTCATGATGATGTGTATCGTCCTCCTCCCCGGAGAGCAAAGAAATATTCTCACAGGCTTCTATAATTTTCAGATTCGGGTAAGCCCCTGCAACTTCCTTCATAAAGCTTTCAATTCCACCACCATTGATGATAAACACATCCGCCGTACTGAGTAACTTCATATCTTCCGGTGTCAGCTGGAAATCATGCAGGCAGCCGGTCTGCGGCTCACTTAAATTTTCCAGACGCACTCCGTCTGCATCCCCGATTACATTCTCAGCCGCAATATACATTGGATAAAAGGAAGTCACAACCGTCAGTTCCTGTCCATCCGTCTGTTCCTGTGTCTGGCTGACGTACCATCCGGTCAGTCCCATTCCTGCCACCAGAATGGCAAAAAGCATGATTGCCGTATACAAATACTTTTTCTTCATTCTACTTTTTTTTCACTTTCTTTTTCTGTTCTTTTCGAAGTGTCTTTTTGGCTACCGGGCGGTCTGTCTTTTTCCAGCGCTCTTTTTTCTTCGGTTCCTGCGGTGCCGGCTGCTTTTGTTTTGCCTCTCTTTTGGCATTTTCCGCCTCGATGTACCCTTGCGGAAGTTCAATAACGGATTCTACAATCTGCCAGATTTCTTCCCTGCCCTGTTTTGACTCCGCAGAAAACGGAATAACGATCGTTCCCGGCTCTACTTGCAGGATATCCTTTATCATTTGCACATGTTGCAGGATTTGCATCTTTTTTAATTTGTCCGATTTTGTTGCAATGATGATTGGCGCAAATCCCTGATGAACCATCCACTCATACATCATCTGATCATTTTCCGACGGTTCATGACGAATATCAATCAGAAGAAAAACTGCTTTCAGCCGTTTGGATGTATGCAGATAATTTTCGATCATCTGTCCCCATTTCGCCTTAATCTCAATATTTGCATTTGCGTATCCGTATCCCGGCAAGTCCACCAGATACATTGCCTCATTGACATTGTAAAAATTTATGGTCTGCGTTTTTCCCGGCTGGGAAGAAGTACGCGCAAGCGATTTCCGGTTCATCAGCGCATTGATCAGCGATGACTTTCCCACATTGGATTTTCCGGCAAAAGCCACTTCATCCAATAGGTTGTCCGGAATCGCACTTGTAATTCCACAAACTGTCTCCAAATTCACATTTTTGATAATCATATTTATTCTCCTGCAAAAAGAATTTGGGCTGCATTATACAAATGCAGCCTTAATTACCTGATCCATATGTTCTACCGGTATGATCTCCATATCTCCAACGATCTCTTCCGAAATTTCGGCAAGATCCTGTTCATTCTCTTTTGGAATACAGACCGTCTTCATTCCGGCATTCTTTGCCGCAAGCAATTTCTCTTTTAATCCGCCAATCGGAAGTACACGTCCGCGCAGTGTAATTTCCCCTGTCATGGCAACATCTGCCCGTACCGGCTTCCCGGTGACCGCAGAAAGAATTGCGGTTGCCATGGTAATTCCGGCAGACGGTCCGTCTTTTGGAACCGCACCTTCCGGAACATGGATATGGATGTCATGTTTCTGGAAAAATTCCGGATCCATATGGTAATCTTCACTGATGGACCGAATATAACTGATTCCGGTCTGTGCAGACTCTTTCATGACGTCTCCGAGTTTTCCCGTCAACACCACACTGCCCTTGCCCGGCATCAGATTCACCTCAATCTCTAAAGTTACACCACCCACACTGGTCCATGCCAGACCGCGCACAATGCCTACTTCATTCTTTTTGTTTTTCTTCTCCGGACGATATTTCGGTTTTCCGAGAAAATCTTCCAGATTTGTGCCGGTTACACGAATCATTTTCTCATCGCCCTCGTAGATTCTGCGGGCTGCTTTGCGGCAGATTTCTCCGATCTGCCGTTCGAGAGAACGTACACCTGCTTCTCTGGTATAAGAAGAAATCACCATTCGCAGCGCTTTGTCCGTAATCTTTAGTTTGCCATCTGCAACTCCGTTTTTTTCAAACTGTTTCGCCAGCAGATGATCCTTTGCAATATGGAACTTTTCGTTTTCCGTATAACTGCTAACCTCTATAATTTCCATACGATCCAGAAGCGGTCCCGGAATATCCTGCATGGAATTGGCACTTGCAATAAACAGTACCTCGGACAGATCCACCGGAAGCTCTACATAGTGATCCCGGAATTTATGATTCTGTTCCGAGTCAAGCACTTCCAGCATGGCAGAAGCTGTATCTCCCTTATAATCGCTGCTCATCTTGTCAATTTCATCCAGCAGCATCAGTGGATTTTTGACTCCCGCCATCCGCAGTCCATTGACGATTCTTCCCGGCATTGCTCCCACATAGGTTCTGCGGTGTCCGCGAATCTCCGCTTCATCCCGCACACCTCCGAGTGAAATACGAACATATTTTTTATCCAGCGCACGGGCAATCGAACGCGCAATGCTGGTTTTTCCAGTTCCCGGAGGCCCCACCAGACAAATAATCGGGCTCTCTCCCTTTCCGGTCAGATTACGGACTGCAAGAAATTCCAGAATACGTTCCTTTACCTTTTCGAGACCGTAATGATCCTCATCCAGAATCTTCTGCGCATGCTTTAAGTCTTTGTTATCCTCCGATACTGCATCCCACGGAAGTTCCAGTAAGGTTTCGATATAACCACGGCTTACCGTACTCTCGGATGAATTTCCTGAAATTCCCTGAAAACGCTCAATCTCCTTATGAATTCTTGCTTTCACTTCCCCGGAAGCCTGAAGTTCCTGCAGTTTCTTTTCATACTCCTGTGCATCGGTTTCTGTATTGGATTCTCCCAGCTCTTCCCGGATTACCTGCATCTGCTCCCGAAGCAGGTAATCTTTCTGGTTTTTATCCACATGTTCCTGCACTTTTTTCTGGAAATCACGCTTTAAAGCCAGAATCTCTGTCTCCTGCAGCAAAGAAGAAAGCACCGCCTCATAACGTGCTGTCAGCGTGACAGCCTCTAACAGTTTCTGTTTCTTTTTATAACTGATTACAAGGCTGTTTCCCACATAATCAAGAAGTTTTAAAAGATCCGTCTCTTCCTGAACCTGGCGCATCACATCCTGCCCGATTTTGCCATGTACTCTTGCATATTTTGCAAACGTTTCCTGCACACTCAAAAGCATTGCAGACTTTGCCTGCTCCGGAAGCTGTTCATCGTCTTCCTGATCATACACGATCACACGCGCTTGCATATAATCGGCTGTCTGTGTATATTCATATATCTCTGCGCGCCCGATTCCTTCGATCAGTACACGCATAATATTTTTCTGTAATTTTACGACCTGACGAACCACAGCCAGAAGCCCCACTTCATACAGATCTTCTCCCTGAGGATCTTCTTTCTCTGTATCTTTTTGTGTGACGATAAAAAGCTTCTGGTCTCCTTTCATGGCTTCCTCGACAGCACGCAGGGATTTGTCCCTGCTGATATCAAAATGAGCCACCATGCCCGGCAAAATCGTCATTCCCCGCAGTGCCACCGCCGGAATTGTCAATATTTTATCTTCCACTTGTATCTGCTCCTATATTTCCAGACGCATCCGGTCTTTTTATGAAGCAAGTTCTTCTTTTACTTCTTTCTTCGGGTCCTGCTCAATTCCAAGAATCTCTTCTCCATCTAAAGCAAGATTGTTTTCCACCATCTTTTTATCTACCACACACTTGCTGATGGAATCATCCGATGGGACACGATACATCAGATCCAGCATTACCGCTTCCATGATGGCACGCAGTCCACGCGCTCCGGTTTTGCGCTCTAATGCCTTATCTGCAATTGCTTCGATTGCGCTGTCCTCAAATTCCAGTCCTACCCCATCCAGTTCCAGAAGTCTGGTATACTGTTTGATCAGAGAATTCTTTGGCTCTTTTAAAATACGGATCAATGCGTCGCGATCCAGCGAATCTAAAGATACGGTAATCGGCACACGACCGATAAACTCTGGAATCAGTCCAAACTTCACAAAATCCTGTGGCAGCGCACGCTTAAATGCATCACCGACATTGATGTCAGACTTAGCTTTTACTTCTGCATTAAATCCGATTGCCGATGCATCCATACGTGACTCAACAATTTTCTCTAAACCATCAAATGCTCCGCCACAAATGAACAAGATGTTGGTCGTATCAATCGGAATCAGTTCCTGCTGTGGATGCTTACGTCCTCCCTGTGGCGGAACCGATGCAACCGTTCCTTCCAGAATCTTAAGTAATGCCTGCTGAACACCCTCTCCGGATACATCTCTCGTGATGGATACATTCTCCGATTTCTTTGTGATCTTATCGATCTCGTCAATATAGATAATGCCGTGCTGTGCACGCTCCACATCATAATCTGCAGCCTGAATCAGCTTCAAAAGAATGTTCTCTACATCCTCTCCCACATAACCGGCCTCTGTCAGTGTCGTGGCATCTGCAATTGCAAACGGTACATTAAGTACACGGGCAAGTGTCTGCGCCAGAAGCGTCTTTCCAGAACCGGTCGGTCCCAGCATCAGAATATTGCTTTTCTGAAGTTCCACATCATTTTCCTGATCTGCAAGCACTCTCTTATAATGATTGTATACCGCAACCGAAAGTACCTTTTTTGCCTGATCCTGCCCGATTACATAATCGTCCAGAAACGCTTTCATTTCTTCCGGTTTAATCAGATTGATTTCTTCCTTTGCAGAAGCCGGAGCTTTTTCTTCCAAATTCTCTTCCTCAATGATCTCTGCGCAGATATCTACACACTCATCACAGATAAATGCACCATTTGGACCTGAAATCATTCTTCCGACCTGATCCTGTGTTTTTCCGCAAAAAGAGCAGCGGATTTTGCCATCATTCTTTCCTGCCATAATTTATTTACTCCTATAAATGAAAAATACCTCCGGCAATGACCGGAGGTTTCCACATAACTATCTATTCGTGATCACTCCATCGATCAAGCCGTAATCTGCAGCTTCCTGCGCGGACATATAATTGTCACGTTCCGTATCTGCTGCAATTGTCTCATATGGCTTACCGGTGTTTGCAGCAAGAATTTCATTCAAACGTTTCTTTGTCTTTAAAATATTCTCTGCCGCAATCTGAATCTCTGTTGCCTGTCCTTTTGCACCACCGGAAGGCTGATGAATCATGATTTCTGAATTAGGGAGTGCAAAACGTTTTCCCTTTGTACCACCAGCCAGAAGAAACGCACCCATGCTGGCTGCCAGTCCGATACAGATGGTTGATACATCACATTTGATATACTGCATGGTGTCATAAATTGCCATACCGGCAGTAACCATTCCACCCGGAGAATTGATATATAACTGAATATCCTTGTTCGGATCTTCCGATTCCAGAAAAAGAAGCTGTGCAACAACAAGACTTGCGGTTGTCTCATTTACTTCTTCCCCTAAAAAGATAATTCTGTCTTTTAACAGACGGGAATAAATATCATAATTTCTCTCGCCCCTGCTGGTCTGTTCAATGACATAAGGTACTAAACTCATAGAAAAATCGCCTCCTGTATTTATTACATGCATCCTGCGATGCACCTCAATGAACAAAAGACCGGTCTGGTATTCTCCCAGACCAGTCCTTCTCTGTCGTAGTTTTCGATATTAAGCCTCTGCTGCCTCAGCTTCTTTTTCTTTCTTTGTCTTAGCCTTTGCTCTTTCTTTGATGTTATCCATGATCAGTTCAACTGCCTTTGTGATGGCAAGTTCTCTCTTCATGGATTCTTTCTCGCCTTCGCCCATGTACTCTTTGAGCTTATCAGCTTCCATACCGTAATTCTTTGCCATCTTCTCGATCTCTGCATCTACATCTGCATCAGATACTTCGATGTTTTCTTCCTTAGCGATCTGCTCTAATACGAGACTGCTCTGGATACGGGTAAGAGCTTCCGGACGAACCTGCTCCTTTAATCCGTCTACGGTAAGACCGGAGAACTGTAAGTACTGATCCATGGAAAGACCGCTCTGTGCGATTCTCTGAGCGAATTCCTCGATCATTGTCTCACACTGTGTATCGATCATTGCCTCCGGAATCTCCATCTTTGACTTGTCAATGATCTTCTGGATGGCTTCGTCTTCCTTTGTACGCTTTGCTTCATCCTGTTTCTTCTTCTCTAAGTCTTTCTTTAAGCTTTCCTTGTACTCAGCTAATGTATCAAACTCAGATACATCCTTTGCGAACTCATCATCAAGCTCCGGAAGTTCCTTTGCTTTGATCTCGTTGATCTTAACCTTGAATGTAGCCGGCTTTCCTGCCAGATCAGCAGCCTGATACTGCTCCGGGAAAGTAACATTTACATCTACTTCATCGCCAACATTCTTTCCAACCAGCTGATCCTCAAATGTATCAATAAAGGTGTGGGAACCGATCTCTAATGAATGATTTTCTCCCTTACCGCCCTCAAATGCAACACCGTCTACAAATCCTTCAAAATCGATCACAGCGGTATCTCCCTGTGCAACCGGTCTGTCTGTTACATTGATGGTTCTTGCATTGTTATTGCGTTCTTTTTCCAGAGCTTCGTCTACTTCTTCATCGGATACAGAAGTATCGATCTTTGTAACGGTCACTCCCATGTATTTGCCAAGTGTAACTTCAGGCTTTACAGCAACTTCAGCTGTGAAAATAAAAGGCTTGCCCTTTTCAATCTGTACAACGTCAACGGTCGGACGTGACACAATATCAATTCCGCTTTCGTCAACAGCTGCTGCATAATTCTGCTGCATCAGAGCGTTTGCTGCATCCTCATAGAATACGTCAACTCCATACATCTTCTCGATCATGGCTCTCGGAACTTTTCCTTTACGGAATCCCGGAACACTGATCTGCTTCTTCTGCTTCTGGTAAGCTGACTCAAGTGCTTTCTCCAGATCCTCTGCTGAAACCTCGATGGTAAGTTTCGCCATATTCTTCTCTAAATTTTCAACCTGTACACTCATCTTAATTGTTTCCTCCTTATATATATCAATTCCATGTACGATCTATTTTTCCGTGATGGTACAAACAGGCATACTACGACCACCACAGTCATTTAAGCATTATAGCATACGAAATACATATTTGCCAAGTGTTTTTTTATTTCCTATAATAAAAACAGCGTATGGCCTGTAAAAAGCCATACGCTGTTTTGTTTTCCGGCAGAAAGTCCTTATTTCATCTGTTCTTCCTGCTTCATGATCATCTTCTTGACCATTTCTCCACCAATAGAACCTGCCTGTTTGGAAGTCAGATCCCCATTGTATCCATCTTTTAAAGGTACTCCAAGCTCGCTTGCAACCTCTTCCTTAAAACGCTTCATTGCGTCCTTTGCCTCCGGTACTGCCATACGGTTTGTACCGCTTGATGAATTGTTGTTACCTGCCATAGTTCTTCACCTCCTGTATTTTATATGCCTGCATAAAAAAAGCCGGCCTGCACACAAGAAGGCAGGTCGGCTTTTGGGGTCAACTTGCTGTTCTCATGTGCCTGAGTATAGTGTGACCAGAACCAGAGGAATTATGAGAACAAAAAGCTGACAATTTCTGGAACCTGTTTATGCGTATACAAGTCCGGCTTTTACATGTTCTATGGTTGCATCATCGGTAAAATAACGGGCAACTGCAAGACCAAACGGTACGGCAGTTCCCATGCCGCGGCTTGTAATCACATTTCCATCACATACTACCGGGGAAAAGAATACTTCTGCTCCGGTCAGTTTTTCTTCAAATCCCGGATGACACGCAGCTTTCTTCCCATTTAAAATTCCGGCCTGTCCCAGCACACTCGGTGCTGCGCAGATTGCCGCAACAAGTTTTCCTTCTTTTGCAAACTCACGGATCACCTGACTGACCGTATCATCTTCTCCCAGATGAACCGTTCCCGGCATACCGCCCGGCAGAATGATCCCGTCATAAGCGGAAAAGTCAGCCTCCTCTTTTGTCGTGTCTGTCATAAATGTCACATTGCGGGAACTGGTCACCTGCTTTGTTCCGTTGATGGAAATCATGTCAATTTCAAGTTTTGCACGGCGCACAATATCCACAACCGTCAGTGCTTCTACTTCTTCACATCCGTCTGCAATAAAAATTCCAAGTCTGCTCATATTTATCATTCTCCTTTTCGGTAATTGCTATGATCTATTGTAGCAATTTCTTACAAAAACGACAAGCACACAATCGGAGGATTTCCATTTGACTCACCTGCCATTTTTGTATTATACTTTCGATAGTTTATGAGGAGGGAATATCATGACTTTAGATTATTACCGCATTTTCTATTATGTTGCCCGTTATAAAAGCTTTTCCAACGCGGCAGAAATGCTCGGAAGTAACCAGCCCAACATCACCCGCTGTATGAATATTCTGGAAAATGAGCTTGACTGCAAACTGCTGATCCGTTCCCACAAAGGGATTCAGCTGACAACCGAGGGCGAGCACCTGTTCCGTCACGTTGCCATTGCAATTGAACAGCTCACCTATGGAGAAAAAGAAATTATCAAAAACAAGAGCCTTGAAAGCGGGCAGATCAATATCGGCATCAGTGAAACCGCCATGCGTCTGTACCTTTTAGACAAACTGCAGGAATTTCATAAAGATTATCCACATGTCCGTCTGAAAATTTCCAATCATTCCACCCCGCAGGCCATTGATGCCTTAGAAAAAGGACTTGTTGATATCTCCATGGTCACCTCTCCTTTGGAAATCCGAAAACCTTTGCGTAAAACCGCACTGCGCAGCTATCATGATATCCTCATCGGAGGCAGTGCTTACAAAGCAATCGCCAGCCGGAAGCGTTCTCTGAAAGAACTCGAAGATTATTCCTTTGTTTCTCTGATTTCCGGCACTGGAACAAGTGATCTGTATATCCGCTTTTTCTATGAAAACCATATGCGTTTTTCTCCGGATATGGAAGTTGCCACGACAGACCAGATTCTTCCTATGGTGCGCAGTAATCTCGGCATCGGTTTCTGCCCGGAAGGAATTGCCAGACCCGCTGTAGAACGCGGGGAAGTGTATGAGATTCTGTTAGAAGAAGAAATCCCGGAACGTCAGATCACACTCGTAGAAGACAGTGGAAAACCACAAAGTATCGCTGTACAAAAACTATTAACTTATTTTAAATGAGGAATTCTATAAAATGGAAATCGAACGAAAATATCTGGTAAAAACATTACCTGAGCACTTAGAACAATATCAAAGTAAAAAAATCGCACAGGGATACCTGTGTACGGCACCGGTGGTACGTATCCGCCGCTCCAACGATGATTATTATCTCACCTATAAAGGGGAAGGCCTTATGGTGCGGGAAGAATACAATCTACCGCTCACCAAAGAAGCCTACGAACACCTGCTTTTAAAAATCGACGGACTTCTGATAGCAAAAACCCGCTATCTGATTCCATTAAACGATCATCTGACTGCAGAACTGGATATCTTTGAAAAAGATCTCGCTCCGCTTTCTCTCGTAGAAGTGGAATTTGACTCCATAGAAGAAGCCGATCGCTTCACCGCACCGGACTGGTTCGGAGAAGACGTGACCAATTCCGGAAAATACCATAACAGTTATTTAAGTCAGCACGGACTGCGCTAATCAGCGCAGCCGGTTGGCAAATTCATACTGTTGTCTGGTCCGGATCACATACCTTAAATCGTCATATCTCTTATCCAAATCTCCCTCCGGAATCACGGTATCCATCACAACCGCCATCGTATCAATCATGCTATCTGTGATGACATCCCTCATGGAAGTCAGAATATTATATTTTTGATCAAAACTGTCCGCTTCAAGAAACTCCATAAGCTTTGGTTCCACTTCCGCTTGTGTCATGTCCGGCTCTATGGTATTTTCTATCGTCTTTGTCTGCTGCGTAACAGGCGGCTCCATAACAGGCGGCTCCTGCTTTGCTTCCGGCATCGGTTCATCCACACGCTCAAAACGATATTTCTGGCTCACCTGCGGATACTTCACATGATCCACCTCACTTACAAACATGGAAAGTGGTCTGGCATACACCCCGAAATCTCCATACAATGCCTGATAGATCACTAATTCTTCTCCTGTCTCGGAATGTTTTGCAACAGTAATCACCTGATACAATTTATTTTTAAAGTGTCGGTATTTTTCTCCCGGCATCGGTCTGCGTTCCATGGATATCCTCCTCACCTGTGTCTTTATTCTTCCATTAACTGTTCTAAAATATGTTCCGGCTGCCCGTCAAACAAAACCTGCAGCATTTCATATTTTTTCCTGCTGGCCCGGTCGGTTGCTGCTTCATAAATATCTTTTAACTGTCCGGCACGAGAAATCCCGTTTTCCAAAAGCTGCAAAATCGGCTGTCGAAACTCACGTTCATAGAAATATGTAATTTTTTCCAGTTTTTCTGCCGGTGGCAGCTGTGCTAGTTCCTGATCCGATCCCAACTGATAATAAAACGTAAGGGCTTCTATCTTTGGTTCCTCTTTTTCCAGATTCTCCTTTAAAAGTGCAAGCAGATTTTCGGTCTCACTCTGCAGCAGAAGTTTCTGATCCGGAGCATTTAATGCTTTCATTCCCAGACGCAGGATCGTATCATATGTAGAGTGAAACTCCTGATCTTCTTTGCTCACCAGAAATTCATGGTCAAAATTGTTCTGCATCTGCCGGAGGTCTTTTAATAATCTGCCAAATTCCTTCCGATCCGCAGTCTGTTCTGCAATAAGCATCTGTTCCATCAGCTGTGCATCTTCCTGCACCCGCTTCGTCTGTTCCCGGCAGCGCTCGTAACGCTCTTTCTGTTCTTTTTGTTTTTTCTTCAGACGGTCATACTGTTTCTGCCAGCTGCGAAATGCCCCCATATCACAACCGGCCGCTGCCAGTGCATCTTTTATATTTTCTATAAAATCATTTCTCCCAAACATATTTTATCACCTTCGTTCAAACACTCTAACTGACATTATACCAAAATTAATGGAAATGTGTTACAATTATTACAAAATAATGAAATCAGGAGATTCTATGCTAACCTTTGATGAAGTATTAAATTTAAATTATTACAAAAAGACAAGCTACACCGGATGGATCAATGGTATGCGCTTTCTGATCAAACGGGAAGCGCCCGAAGAAGGGGACGCTTTTTTTCATGCCTGGGTCTGGCCCGGTCCACTTATTTTTTCTCTGACCGACGATTCCCTGAAAACGGATTTTACCGCCCCTTTTTCCAACGAAGGAAAACAGCAGGTGGTCGACTGGATCAATGCACAGTATGAAGACCATCCTGAAAAATGGTCACACGAAAAAAAAAATCTGTATTAAACAAACGCCGAAAACACCAGGAAGATCTCCCGGAGTTTTCGGCGTTTTCATTACATTGCACACATGATTTTATTTGTCTTTTGTTGCATACATAAAGTACTTCATACCATAGATGGTAGAGTAAATGCCCTTGATATTTGACTTTAACATATAAATATCATTGTAGTAGTAAATCGGCATTACTGCACCGGTATCCATCAGCATATCCTCTGCCTGATGCATCAGATCCACACGTTTGGAGAAATCAGCAGTTGTACGGATCTCTTTGATCAGCTTATTATAATCTGTCCAGTCCGGTGCAGAATCGGAAGGCTTGTCTCCCTTTCCAAGCTGCATATCGTTGTTACCGGAATCCGTTGTAAAGAGTTCTAACATATTGATCGGGTCGTTGTAATCTGCCAGCCATCCCTCGCGGGCGATGGTAAAGTTGCCGGACTTACGGTCTTCAATAAATACATTCCAGTCTTCCGACTTAATCTCCATATTGATCCCCAGCAGTGCGAAATCCTGCTGCAGGGACTCCCCAACTGCAATATGCGTACTGTCATCGTTGGTCAGGAACGTCATGGAAATTGCCGGATCACACTTGTATGAACCATCTCCGTTATCCGTAAATGTATAACCGGCACTTTCCAGCAGCTTCTTTGCTTCCTCTACCTGGTCTGCACCTGTCTTGTCTGCATCATAGTAGCTTGTATCATCGGTCTTGAATACTCCGCCGTTACCGTCTGACATACCTGCCGGTACGAAAGAATCTGCGGCAATCTGTCCGGTCTGTCCTACATTCTCCACGATAAACTCACGATCAATCAGCAGGTTCATTGCTTTACGCATAGATGCTGCCTGCTCTACGGTCTTTCCGTCAAAAATCGGGTCGTTTACGTTAAAACCAACATAATAAGTTCCAAGGTTTGGAATGATATGGAAATCAGAGTTCTTTCCATTTAATGTTGAAATCTCATCGTTTGGAACGGTATCTACAAAGTCAAGGTCTCCACTATTGTATGCTGCATAGGTTGCAGTATCATCTGCACTCAGCATGATGTGGATCTCATCCATAGTTACATTGTCTGCATCGTAATACTTCGGGTTCTTTACATAAACCATGCTCTCGTTGTGCTTCCATGATTTTAATGTATAAGCACCGTTTGATACAAAGCCAGCCTCCTGACACCACTTACCCGGATTCTTTCCATCAGGATCCGCTTTTTCCACATCCTTCTGGTATACCGGGAAATAAGTAGGAAATGCCATCAGGTCATTGAAATACGGGCATGGATTGGTCAGTGTAATTTTTAACGTATAATCATCAGTTGCCTCTACAGCAAGTGAGCCGTCATCATTTCTTGCAATAATATCAAACAGATACGCATAATCAGCTGCTGTTTTTTCATCCGCAGCACGGTTCCAGCTGTATACGAAGTCGTTTGCTGTTACCTCTTCCCCGTTGCTCCACTGGGATTTTATCATCTTTACCGTATAAACAGTTTCATCATCGGATACTTCCGGCATATCAGATGCCAGCTGCGGAATCAGCTTGCCGTCCTTGTCGTAGGTATAAAGACCCGCGAAAGAATTCACGATCATACATCCACCATCTACGGCAGAGTTCAGTGCCGGATCGATGGATTGTGGCTCGGAAGCAAGGTTAATGCTTATCTGGTTGTCCGGTGTTTTACTTACACTGGAAGCCATTGCTTCGGTTCCGTCCGTCTTTGCAGAGTTTCCTTTTGATGAACCACATGCAGCTACGCTAAGAGCCATTGCAGCAACCAGCATGATTGATACAAGTTTCTTCTTCATAATTGTTCCTCCTGAAAATTATTTATATGTTTCACCCTTGCGGGAAAAAACCTTATTTATTCCAGCATGCAACCATATGACCATTCCCCCTGTCGGTCAGCTGCGGCATCTCCTGACCGCATTTTTCCGTTGCATACTTACATCTTGTACGGAATGGACATCCGGTTGGCATTTTCAGCGGACTCGGAACATCCCCCTCCAGCACGATTCTATGACTTTTTCTTGCTGTCTCCGGATCCGGAATTGGAACTGCGGACAGCAGACTCAGTGTATATGGATGTATCGGATTTGCATTTAACTCATCTGCATCCGCAATTTCCATCATCTTTCCCAGATACATAACTGCAATCCGGTCGGAAATATGATGCACAACCAGCAGGTCATGTGCGATAAACAGATAGGCAACTCCAAGTTTTTCCTGTAATTCCTCAAACATATTGACAACCTGCGCCTGAATGGAAACATCCAGTGCAGATACCGCCTCATCACAGACAATAAATTTCGGATTTACCGCAAGTGCACGGGCAATTCCGATACGCTGGCGCTGTCCACCGGAAAACTCATGCGCATAACGCATGGCATGCTCTGCATTCAGACCGACCAGCTCCATCAGATCGAGAATCTTTTCACGACGCTCTTTTCTATTTCTGTAGAGTTTATGCACATCCAAAGGTTCCCCGATAATATCTTCCACCGTCATACGTGGATTTAATGATGAATACGGGTCTTGGAATACCATCTGCATTTCCTTGCGGTACGGCATCATATTGACATCTACTTTTTTGCCCATAACCGGCTTTCCGTTTGCATCAACGATCATTTTTCCGTTTTCATCATACTGTTCTCCACTGTCAAAGAGAACTTTTCCGTCAAACGTAATCTTACCTGCCGTCGGCTGATACAGGCGAAGCAGTGTACGGCCTACTGTTGTCTTTCCACAGCCGGACTCACCAACCAGACCAAGTGTTTCTCCCGGGCGGATGGCAAAGGAAATATCGTCCACTGCTTTCAGCGGAATGGTGCTAAAACCCTGATGCACCGGAAAATACTGCTTCAAATGTTCTACTTCCAGCAGATAATCATTGTTTTTCTTTTCACTGCTCATTGCTGCCGCCCTCCTGTGCTTCATAGATTTCTTTTACATTCATCCAGCAGCTCGCCAGATGGTCTTCGCCCACGCGGAACTCCGCTGGCTGCTGTTTTAAGCAGATCTTCATTGCCGACTCACAACGTGGACAAAACGCACAGCCCTCCGGCATCTGGAGCAGATTGATCGGAGTTCCGCCGATTGGGATGAGTTTTTCGTTCATATTGTCTGCCTTTGGGATGGAGCGGAGCAGTCCTTTGGTGTACTCATGTGCCGGATGATAGAAAATGGCATCCGCTGTGCCCCGCTCACAGACACGTCCACCATACATGACAATAATCTCATCACACATACTTGCAATAACACCCAGATCATGGGTTACCATGATGATCGCCATACCGAGCTTCTTCTGCAGATCCTGCATCAGTTCAAGGATCTGCGCCTGAATGGTCACATCAAGTGCCGTAGTCGGCTCATCTGCGATCAGAATATCCGGTTCACAGACCAGTGCCATGGCAATCATCACACGCTGGCGCATACCACCGGATAACTCATGCGGATACTGTTTCAGACGGCTTTCCGGCTCATTGACACCAACCAGTGTTAACATTTCAATGGCGCGCTCACGCGCCTGTTTTTTATCCTTGTCTGTGTGGAGCAGAATTGCCTCCATCAACTGATTTCCAATCGTAAATACCGGATTCAGGCTTGTCATCGGATCCTGGAAAATGATCGAGCACTTTTCCCCCCGGAACTTCTGCATCTGCTTTTCGTTCCACTTGGAGATATCCTCGCCGCGGTAAAGTACCTCTCCTCCAGTAATTTTTCCGGTTTCCGCAAGAATCTGCATGATGGAATATGACGTTACCGATTTACCGGAACCGGACTCTCCTACGATTCCCAGTGTCTTACCTGGTTCCAAATTAAAGGAGACACCGTTTACGGCACGGACTTCTCCAGCATCGGTTGCAAAGCTGGTATGAAGATCTTTTACTTGTAATATATATTTATTTTCTTCGCTCATTTGCTTATCTCCTTAATTCAGTTTTGAATCAAATGCATCTCTTAATCCATCGCCCAGAAGGTTCAATGCCAGCACGATCAGACAGATCAGCACTGCCGGAATAACCAGACGATAAGGATACGACTGCATAGCCGAACGCGCATCGTTTGCCAGACTTCCCAGAGAAGTCAGCGGTGCACTGACTCCCAGACCGAGGAAACTTAAGTAACTCTCAGTAAAGATAGCACTTGGCACCTGCAGCGCGGTCGTAATGATGATAACAGATAAACAGTTTGGCAGAATATGACGTGTCAGGATACGACTGTTCTTGGTACCAATACAGCGAGCTGCCAGTACATATTCGTTGTTTTTAATTGTAAGAATCTGTCCACGGATCAGACGCGCCATACTTACCCAGTAAAGCAATCCAAACACAATAAACATGGAGATCATATTGGTTCCGAGTTTTTCAAACATGGTTCCCTCAATCAATGGCTTTAACCGTTCCTGAAACACAACCGAAAGCAGAATGATAATGAGCATATCCGGCAAGGAATACACAATATCCACGATACGCATCATGATCAGATCCACTTTTCCACCAAAATATCCCGCAACCGAACCATAAACCAGTCCAATGATAAGTACCATGATTGCAGCGATCACACCAACCGAAAGGCTGACTCTCGTACCGTAAATCACACGGATAAAGTAATCACGGCTTAAGTTATCGGTTCCGAAAATATGCGGAAACAGTTTCTCGCCGGTACGATCCATGTACTGCTGCTCTAATTTCGAGTACTCAAACGGTGCCATATTGGCTGCGGTCTTGTCACGCTTGCCGTCCACTGTAATGATATCCGAATAGCTGTATGGTACAAAAAACGGTGCAATAATGATCAGTGCCAGAATCAGAACCAGAATCACAATACTTCCCATTGCCAGCGGATTCTTTTTCAGACGTTTCATGCCATCTTTAAAAAATGTCGTTGACTCGCCCATGACATCCTGCTGCTTCTTCTCTTCTTCCGTTGCCTTTATAAAATCGCCCTTATTAAATTTACTTAAATCAATCTGTGCGGACAGCATCTGCCGCTTTTTTAATTTTTCATTTCCCTGCATTATTCTAAGTTCCTTCCTCCATCATTATTCAAATGTGATTCTTGGATCAATCAGTTTATATGCAATATCTGTAAGAAGATTTGCAACTACCATCAGAACCGCAAGGAAAATCGTGATTGCCATAATCATCGTGTAATCACGGTTGACAATGCTTGTTACGAATTCGGTTCCAAGACCACCAATGGTAAATATGTTCTCCACAACCATGGAACCTGTCAGAATATAGGCAACCATAGGACCAACATATGTTACAACCGGAATCAGGGCATTTTTCAGCGCATGCTTAAAAATAACTTTGAGCCGGTGCACGCCCTTTGCCCTTGCAGTACGGATATAATCCTGATTTAGCGCATCCAGCATACTTGTCTTTGTCAGACGCGTAATATATGCCATCGGATATGCCGCCAGTGCAATGATCGGGAGCAAATAATTCGGATTGCTCGAAGACCATACCGGAATCCATCCGAGTTTTAAACAAAATACAAGTAAAAGCAGCGTTGCCAGTACAAAAGACGGCATTGCCGTACCCAGTGTCGTGAAAAATACGATCAGACGATCCGGCAGTTTATTTCTTGTAAGTGCTGCGACACTGCCCAATATCACACCGATGATAATGGCAACAATTGCCGCAATTCCACCTAATTTTGCAGATACTGCAAACTTTCTGGAAATCTCTGTTCCGATATTTCTTCCACTGTGAAGTGAAACTCCCCAGTCGCCATGCAGCAGATTGTTCATATACAATACATACTGTTCCGGAACCGGCTTGTCCAGATTGTACCTTTCCTCCAATACCTGCTGTGCTTCCTTGCTGGTCGCTTTCTCCTTATTAAACGGTCCACCAGGAATCAGGTTCATTACGAAAAACGTAATGGCACTTACAATGAGTATTGATAATATCGCTAACAATACACGTTTTACTAGATATTTACTCATGTTCTTCTCTCCTACCTCTTATTGAGTATTTAGTAATTTCATCGTATTATCTCATTGCTTCATTAGCTCTGTAGCACGTTAAAGTGTTTCCAAAAAAAAAGCACGTAAACATGCCCCCTTTGACATTATTTGCGTACCAATTTACCTCAATGGATCATACAAATGATAATTTGTATTATACCTTCATAAAATATTTTGTCAATATACAAAAAATGGGTATTGTATGCTTTGTACCTTATTTGTTACGGTTTGCAGGGTAATCTGTGAACTGTAACCCCTATTTATAATATTTTCTTCTTGTCAATAAAACAAAAAAGATGTCCGGTCATCCCAGACATCCTGTAGGATATGGGCTTAAGTGGACTCGAACCACCGACCTCACGCTTATCAGGCGTGCGCTCTAA
>OGKZ01000160.1_pt1 | contig 68362 bp, 51 predicted proteins | sample 1572571 | NCBI WGS metagenome assembly OGKZ01 (sample SAMEA2581906, study PRJEB24529) | metagenome | biome: Human gut stool | place: China | collected 2011 | reverse complement strand
CTAAACAACACTGTTTTGGGAAATCTGACATCTACACTTCACAACATATCACTTCATTTCCGTAAGCCTGTGCCGTATCGATATGATGGTATCAAGGCTGACTGCCGCTTTCACTGCCTCTGCTGCCGCATTGTCTTCAATAAACCATGTTTCAAGTCCAAGCTGTGGAATCTTTACACCATTATTTAATGTTATCATTTTATCTGTCATCATGAATGATACCTCCTTTTTCCGAAGAGCATATTCCATGAAGTGAACTTCAAGTCAAGTATTTTCTTTCAATTTTTTCACTTTTTATTTTTCAGATACTTTTTTGTCTGCAGCCTTGCATACATACATATTCCGATCTACCGCCGCGATCACATTTTTTAACTTTTCATGTTCGCCAATCGAATAACCAACTGCTGCGGTGATCGGTATTTCACAGTCCACCTGCACGGCTGCAAGTGTCTGTTTCCAGATTTTTATCATCTTTTCTGCCGTTTCACCGGTTCCTCCGGGAATAAGTGCAAGCATTTCATCACCACCGTACCGGAATGCCATACCGGTGTCACCTAAAGCAATCCGTATTGACTGCGCTGTTTTTACGATCATCTGGTCGCCTGCAAAATGTCCATAAGTATCGTTCACATGCTTTAAGCGGTTAATGTCCCAGTAAATAACAGCGATCTGCTGGTAATCATACGTCCTTTTTTCAATGATCGAAAGAAGTTTATTTTTATTATAGAGTCCGGTCATCTCATCCGTTGCAGCCTTCTGCTCCATCTTCATTGCATTTTTCAATGATTTCCGTATCACCTTGTTTACAATGTTCGATACAAACACAAATGAAATCGCCATGAGACAACGCGGCAGTACATAATATAACGCAAGCGTCATACCCGGATCATCGTTAACCTGATTCAATAGAAAAATACCGTTTTGTGAAGAATTATCTAAAGAGCTCGTGGTAAGCAGCACCATATTTGCATCACAAACACCATAATAATACCCGGCATAAGTGCTGACTATAATCGAAAAAACTGTAAGCACAAATGTATAGATGGATAGACGTTTCGACGTATACATGCCTGCTATGATGATCGGCACCACAATAATAATGACCATGTGATATGTCAGTGAAATACTGGCAGCCATGATAATGAGGCTGATCGATGTTATACTGACATACTTTGCCAGTGGATGCTCAAGTCCTAACAACAGCAAAATCACAATATACAGGACAGCTAAAAAGCACCCGGTAAAATAACCTCTTGCAAAAATCGTTTTATCAACAATAAAAATTCCAGCGCAGTTTAACAACATTTCCACAGAATAGACAGCAATGCAGAATATAATAAAACGGAATACATAAATATTCTGTGTCACATTCTCTTTTTCATCATCTGGATCTTTACTGAATAACTTATGTATGGTAACATCCCATTTTTCCATTAACTGCACCTTACCCTTTCGGCTGATACCGGATATCCGACACATGATACACCGTAATAAATGCTTTCGGATCTTCATGATTCATATAATTCATTAATTTCTGATACTCATTCTTATCCACGATGGTAATAATCTCGTTGCGTTTCTGCATATTGTAAGCACCGATCGATTCATAGATTGTTGCCCCGCTGTGCAGATCATTGATGATAAAATTACGGAGTTCCTCTTCCTTCTCTGTAATAATGCATACACGGCGTTTGATATTATAATCAAAAATGAAATGATCTAAGATAATTCCATTAAAATAAGTTCCTAAAATACTGAGTACCACTGTCTTTTTATCATAAACAAAGGCTGCTGAAAGTGCAACACACATTCCTGATACAGACATTGCCCTTCCGAGATCCATATGCAGATATTTATTCATGATCTTTGCCACGATATCGAGTCCTCCTGACGATGCGTTACGGTTAAATAAAATACTTAACCCCACACTGACTACTAAAATATAGCATAATACATCCAGTTCCTGACTGTCTGTCATCGATCCGAAATCAGGAAAAACTCTTTCAAATACACCTAAAAATACCGGAAGCATGATGCTTGTATAGACAGTTTTCACTCCAAATTCCCTTCCACAGGTAAAAAAGCCGATGATAAGAAGCACCACGTTCAAAATCATGGTGATCGCCGACAACGGCAGCTGAATGAAATTTGAAAGCACGATTCCAAGACCGGAGATACTGCTGACAGATGCATGACTTGGCACCAGAAAAAAATACACTGCCGCCGCAATGATCGCCACTGCTGCTGTTAAGATCGCAGTCTCCTTCATAATCTCTATATAATTCACTTGTTTTTTCATAATGCTCCTCATTTCCATGCAATTTACTGCTAAGATATTTGCCAATGCAAATTGCTGTTTTTCTGATCATACTAGGTTTTCTACTTTGTTTTCCTTTGATGAAACACGGGATTTTTTATCAGCATTACGATCAAAGGTATCACCATGATGATCCATGTGACCGGTTCTGTCCAGATGACACCCCAGTAACCGAAATACCGGACAAAGACCGCTGTAAACACGATCTTACATATCATTTCTATAAAACTTGAAAGTATCGGTGTCTTATAATCTCCCACGCCCTGCATCGTATTCCGCAGGATCACGATCCACACACAGACCATTTCAAAGAGCATGTCCACCCGCAGATAGGTCGTTCCCCAGTACAAGATTTCTGCATTCTGTGTACTTGCGATAAAACTGACCAGATAACCGGCAATCGTATACGCCATGATCATTACCATCACTGCCCAGCCACATCCGAGCAGCAACGCTGCCTTTAACCCGGAAGTAATCCTGTCATATTTTCCGGCACCATAATTCTGCCCGCTGTATGTTGCCATGGTAGAACCAAGTACTGTGACCGGGAGTCCCCATATCTCGAATATTTTTCTTGCCGCTGTATGTGCCACGATCACAGATGTTCCAAGTGTATTGATCCCGGTCTGTAAGATCAGTGTTCCAAGATTTACAAGGCTCGACATCATTCCCATGGAAAGCCCGCCGGACAGCATCGCAAATACTTCTGATTTGTTCAGTTTAAAATGTCTGCGCTCCACCTGAAGGATTGGGAAATGCTTTTTGATATGTATCACACAGAGTACCACCGATACGACCTGCGAGATCACAGTCGCCACTGCCGCTCCGCCAACGCCCATGGAAAATACCAGAATACATACATAATCTAAAATCACATTCAGCACCGCCGCTAAGATCAAAAAGATCAGTGGTGTCATGGAATCCCCGATTGCGCGCAGGACATTTGCACACATATTATAAGCAAGCGTTACGAACATGCCGAGCACCAGAATACTGATATAAGTATACGCCATCTCTTTTTGTTCTGCCGGCACATGCATTACCGTAAGAAGCGGTCGTAAGAATACAAACACTCCTGTTACCAGTATGGCTGCCGTTATAAATCCTAAGAGAATCGTTCCCGCAACACTTCTTTTTAATTTTTCTGTGTCTCCTGCTCCAAAATACCTTGCAGTCACAACCGAAAATCCAAGTGTCATTCCATTAAAGAAACCGGTTAACAGGTTATAAAGGATTGAGACAGAACCGACTGCTGCAAGTGCGCCCTCGCCAAGCGTGCTCCCAACGATTTTTGTATCGATCAACCCATAAAAAAGCTGAAATAAATTGCCTAAAAACACCGGAATCGCAAACTGTAATATCAGTTTTACTGGTTTTCCATCTGTCAGATTTGCACCATTTCGTTTCATTTTATTTTTATCTCCATATTAATCTCCATTCTTGCGCTGTTTTTTCAATAAAAACAGCGTTTTTATTTGCATCACAAGTTTGTGAGAAGCACAAATCTTGCGTGTGAAAAATGTATTTTTCACACTATGTTCTTCATATTATCTGAAATCTCCGTCCTTTTTTCTGCTCTCAAAATAAATAAAATGATCGATTGCATCTAAAATATCGGAAAAATCTTCCTGCGGCGCAAGGTCAATATAACGTTTTAAAAGCTCCTCTTCCTGATCTTTGTATCTTCCATAAAAAATATCATACAGGTTATGCCCGCGCAGATAGATTTTTATCTCCTCCATATGTTCTTTAATGTCGGATACACTCTGCATCTCATATCCTAATACTTCTGTCAGATGTCTGCCACTGCTGAGACGATACAGATATTCCTTCCATTTATCAAACAGCGTCTCATAAAATGCCTCCTCAGATGCGACCACTCCGAGTTCCGCCATCACTTTCGGATTAAAGAAATAGTTTTCAAAGGAATAATATTTTAAGATCAGAACATTCTCCGGTCTTACCTTTGGCAGTGTGTCGACATCCTCTAAACTCCGCTGTTCATAATAACGGCAGAGCTGTTTTCCTAATTCCATCCTGTCTTTTCCATCTCCGTCACGTATCATCAGAAACTGGTCACGCAGATAGATCTGATTCATATATTTCAGATTGGCATAAGTTTTGATATTTGTACAACTGTTTGTCGTGATGATCGCAATTCTTGAAAGTTTTCCATTTTCATCATAAGTCTCTGAATAATACTTCCGGATCAGAAGCGGCAGACGGCTCTTATCCTGCTTGCCTTCCACGATAAATACGAAATTCACATTCATCAGATCATTTGCCGTATAACCAAGGTCTTCAAGGATCGCACTCACATCCGTCTTTGCACACATCTTTGAATATCCTTCGCCATCTAAAACAATCTGTCTTATCTGCCTGCTGTTAAAATTTGCCAGCAAATTCGGCGAGTGCGTGGAAAAAATCACCTGATTTTTTCTGGACAGACGGTATAAAATCTCACCGGAAACCTTCTGAAGTTTCGGGTGAAGAAATATCTCCGGATCTTCGATCATAAGAATACTTGGAATCCGCCCTTTCGTCCCCGTATAAGTCTCAAGTAAAGACAACATATAAATGCTGCGCATGCCTTTTCCCATCTTCGCTACCGGTCTGGTCAGATTCTGCGCCGGATTATGGATCTCCGTCGTAACTTTTAACATCCGCTCCACATCGCGGTTCATGGAATAAAGGATTTCATCCTGTCCGCCGTTCTTCTTATAATTCTGGTTTACTTTTTTCGCAAATTCATCCAGATTCAACTGGTAAAGTTTATAATCTAACAGCTTTGCTGTCTCAAATGCATCCAGCTCTGCAGGCGACTTTTTCTCGATCAGACCAATACAGGAAAAACAGTGGCCGCATTTTTTTGCCTGATTAAACATACAGGTGTCCGCGCGCATCCGCTTTAACAGCTCATCCTCCTGAAGCATTAAAAGATCTCCCTGAAGCTGATTTAGATCACGCTCTGCATCCAGATAGTATATCTTTGGAAATATCTGTGGGATGCAGGAATTATTTTTGTGCTCCTTATCCTGATACCGCACCCATCCATCCCTGTGCGCGATAAAGGTAAACTGCAGCGCACCGCCTTCTTCGTTATTTTCTTTTACCGAAAAAGAAGGCAGCTTTTTGCAGAAATCTTCAAACCATGTCTCATATCTTTTATACTGGCTGACCACGCCATTCTGATGCAGCCATTTCAGATCTTCATCCAAAAATTCCAGTGACAGATCCATCTCGATATTGGCGCTGTCCCCGTCAAAATCTTCCGAAGAAATGCGATAGTCTCCAAAAGCCGCACGGATCGCCTCTAAGATTGTCGTCTTTCCGGTATTATTCTGCCCTACTAAGATCAGCGCATTTTCAATGTTATCGATCTTCATCTCATGGATTGCTTTAAAATTTTTAATATGGATACCGGTCAGCTTCATTTCCGTCTCCCTTCCTGCATCATTCTTTTCTTTTTTATTTTAACACCGAAATACCCGTCCGTCATCCATCTTTTTCCTTCCATAACTTATCAGTCATATTAAAAAATATAGTATGAAATATAAGTTCTTCTTTACAATGTTATAGCAGTGTGCTATAACAGAACTTGTCAAAACTAATATTTCATATTAGCAGAGTAGAACTCTGTGCGTTAAGTGCCATGTGAACAGGGAGTTGTCACACGGACGAAAAACAAAAGCAATGCTTTTGTTTGCGGTACAGAATTCGCATCCCGCTGCTGCATAAAGGTATATGTCTCCTCTATGCGGTTTTAGGAAACTGCTAAGGAAGGAGGCTTTTTTTATGAAAAAATTAAAAGAACTGTATCAACAATCACTAAAAGAGCTGTGTCGCACAAAGACGATCGTGCTCTGTGGACTCTTAGCTGCACTCGCCATCGTGCTTAGTCTTGTGGCAAGTATCCAGCTTGGTCCCTACATCAAGATCGGCTTTTCCGGTCTGCCGAACCGCATTGTCGAATTTTTGTTTGGTCCGGTTGTCGGATGCCTGTTTGGCGGTGCACTTGACCTGTTAAAGTATGTCTTAAAGCCGGATGGTCCTTTTTTCTTTGGATTCACCTTTAATGCCATGCTTTCCGGTCTGATCTACGGCAGCCTGCTCTACCGTCGTCCAGTCTCCATCAAGCGTATCGTGATCGCCGAGTTTTTTGTAAAGCTGGTCATCAACTGCGGTCTGAATACGCTCTGGATCTCCATGCTTTACGGCAAAGGATTTATTGCACTGCTCGGCCCGCGTGTGATCAAAAACGTGATCATGCTGCCGATCGACAGCTTTATCTTATTTTTCGCCCTGACTTACGCCAGAAAAATCGCAGCACAGTTTGGATTTTTCACAATAACAACAGGTGCCAAAGAGCGCGCCTGACAGGAATCCGATTTCATTAAAACAAGAACAACTTCTGCCCGTAGGGCTTTTTATGTAATAGGGAAAGACACTCCTTCACTACTCTGTGAAAGGGTGTCTTTTTAAATAATATCGGATTCCATACACATCTGCAAGCAGCCATCCGATCGGGATTGCCACCCAGATGCCGATCACTCCTATTCCGGCTATTTTCGGCAGTGTGTATGCCAGAAGAACTCTTGTTCCAAGTGAAATGATCGTCAGTATCAGAGACATTTTCGGAATATTCACCGCCCGGTAATAACCGTAAAGCATAAAAAGTACACCGATTCCGATATAACATGCCCCTTCAATCCTTAAATAGGTCACTCCGACTTCTATGATTTCTTTCTTACCCGCTCCCACAAATGCAGACATTACGACCGTGCCAAAGCTGTTTACGACGGATAACATATATGATAATAGATCATCAGTCCCACTCCCGATATATACTGGGAAATGGTCGTCGCCTCTGCAGTCCCTTTGATTCCCACCGCTGCCATCGCATCCGATCCGATATATCTGCCAACGATCCAGGTATCTGCCAGATTATAAAACTGCTGCATGACATTGCCAAGCATGAGCGGCAGTGCAAACATCCACAGCTTCGATGTGATATTTCCTGTTGTAAGATCCTGCTGTAACATACTAATCTTCATTTTTACACTGTTTTTAAGCACAAATCTTGCGTGTAAAAAATGTATTTTTCACACTATCCTCATTTTTTGCTGTTCTTTGTACATTCCATATTTGTACAAAAATACACTACCACGTTTTCCGCAGTCCTTTCGGATAATGATTTTTCATGACTCCACCAGCCAGTTTTCCCCAGCCGGTACTAAATCCAGCCGCCGTGATCAGGTACCAGCCCTTTTCACCATCATAAGAAAATGTTCCACCGTTTAAGTAACTGCGGATCATATCTCCATCCGAAGCTAAATCTGCAGCATAACGAACCTGTTCTTTTTTCAGTGCCAGAGCAAGTGCATGGGATGGCTCCAGACGATTCTTCTTTAACGTTCCAAGATGTAGTCCCGGACGTAAGACTTTAAGACCTTTTACAGACGGCATACCCTTCGGTGCAAGGTAAAGCTGATCTCCAAACTTCAGATATGTACCATTTTTCTCCAGTCCGGCTAATGTCTGCGGATCTAATGTATCTTTCGCAAAATCCAAAAATTCTACAATTCCCTTTCCCTGTACTTTCAGATCTTTTGCCGCGATTCCTTTTTCTTCACCATTCCGGCAATATCCCTGTCTTAGCGTTCCTTCTTTTTTAAGCACAGCCAGATAATGTCCTTCTCCATTTAAATGCTGTGGCCAGAGCCGGATCGTCTGTGCGATCTCCAGGAGTACCTGTCCTTTCTCTTCTTCAAAATAAGCCCACTCCGGTACTCCTGCCGACATGCCTTCTGCCTTTTTTACTTCCACGATATGAAACTCCGGGTGCCGCAACAAAAAGCGTGTCATGCTTCCTTCATTTTCTGCCGGTGCAAAAGTACATGTTGAATACACGATTCTGCCACCCGGTGCAAGCATGGATGCCGCACAGTCTAAAATGCCATCCTGCCTTTCGGCACAGATTTTAACATTTTCTGTACTCCATTCTTCACACGCCGCCTCATTTTTACGGAACATTCCTTCCCCGGAACACGGTGCATCCACCAGAATCCTTGTAAAATACTCCTCAAACACCTCTGCTAAACGCTGCGGTGTTTCATTTGTCACCATCGCATTTGCAATGCCCATCCGCTCCACATTTTCGGACAAAATCTTTGCCCGTGCCGGATGGATCTCGTTACAGATGAGAAGACCCTGCTCGTTCCACTGACCGGATATATACATTTCATTCATTCTTGCCGCGATCTGTGTACTCTTTCCACCCGGTGCTGCGCAAAGATCTAAGATCCGCTCCTGACAGGATGCAGCCTCTTTGTGCGCTATATCATGAAGCTCCGCTTCATGATCGCTATCTACACTCGCTCCGCTCGGCAGTCTTTTTATATCATAATCCCCCATCAGATAAGATACCGGAGCCATGGCACTCGGCTCCTGGATATAATACACACCAGCCTCATGAAGCGGATACTTTCCAGGGGTATCATCCTTTTCATAGTAAAATCCGTCTTTCGCCCATGCTACGGGCTGTAATTGAAACGGCACCTTGTCTTTCATCTGCGCAATATCTCCCTTGATGCTGTTTAACCGCAGTGCCTGATATTTTTCTTTCTCATAACTTTCTAAAAATGCTGGATATTCCTCTCCAAGCATCGATTCCATTCTGTTTAAAAACGCTTGTGGAAGCATTTTAAATCCTCCCTGCTTCTTCTTCCGATTCTTTCTGCTATAATTTTAATTCTTCCATTCGTTCAGCTCTGCTTAATTATCCAATAGCCACTTTTACTTGAGCCCTCATATTCAATTAAGCCATTATCTTTCAATTTATTTATCGAACGCTTAACCGTGCTTAATGAAACCTTCATCTGACTTGCCATTTCGTCCCGTGTCACATGCCCATCCTGGCGAATCAAATTCAAAAGTCCTTCTTCCAAAACACCAAGTCTTTGGGGGTCATTTTGAGGTTCATTTTGGGGTTCATTTTGAGGTTCATTTTGAGGTTCATTTTTTCTCTGATATACCCTACCAATCACATCATTCACCCTCTGGTAAATTTTCTCGTTAATTTCTGTATCAGTCTCCTTTTTTCGATATAAATTTACCCTAAAATCGCCATCAAAATCAATCAGCTCCGGTTTAGGCAAACCATACTCCTCGCAGGCTTCAAATAACCTCGGTATTCCGGTTCCCCATTTTTCAATGATTTTCATGTATGCAAAAGCTCTTGCGATTGCAGGATTTCTCGGTTTTGAGTAACCTTCCATCATTTTTGCAATCGTAACATTGTTCAGAAGCATACCTGGAGAAGTAATCTCCAGCCTGTTATCATACAATGCTACCTGTATGTTTCCCGGTTCCAGGTAACTACGATGTGCAACAGCATTTGCAATCAACTCTCTGATACTGTCTGTAGGCAGCTCATACACATCCTGTCTATACATTCCTTTTATCGTCATACCCATATTGATTTTTTCAAGTACATACTGGTATGCAGCTTCCATCTGTTCCTGAATGGAACCTTCAAATTCTCTTCGATCCACAAAATGGGCTCTATTGATTCCCTTGAATACACCACATTGAATAACTGGCTGCTGAAACATCCGTCCGGTCAGAAGTGCATACGCATTCGTCGGATATACATTTCCGCCTTCTTCCTTCAGAACCCCCCATGAAATCAGCACATTTTTGGTAACATCCTTAATCTTTGCCTTTTCGCTGTCCTGCCATGTATTTCGTATAGCAGTCTCTTTCATGCTCTTACAAAGTTCCTCAATCTCACCGTCAGTTATTTTCATATTCTGGCATATTTCACTGTCAAAATAGCGATTCTTCCCCTCCAGAATCAGTTCTTTTAACATATAATCTTCCACATGTCTGGTCGTGCCTGCCACACGCACATAAGTACCCTCAAACATGCCCTGTGATTTGATATAATACGGACGCTCTGCACCCGGAAGTATCTCCAACACAATCACTGTCTTATCCCTGACGGCCTGCATAGCAACATCTGGTCTGATAGCCGGCTCACAGGAATCAGAAATTGCATTGGTAATGGCATCCATGGTCTTATAAATATTATCTACATCCATTCCAACAACATCTAAAGACTTATCATCTATTCCAAAAACAATCCTGCCACCTCTGCCATTGGCAAAAGCTACCACTGTTTTCATGTATTTTTCGCTTTTTTCTGGTACAGTAATCTTGTACTCAACATTCTTTGATTCGCCGGAAAACAACGTATCTTCTGCCATATTGCTACCTCCTGATCTGAAATCAAATTGGTTTCTTTGTAAAGTTCCTGCAAATTTGTAATAATGCATGCTTCAAGTTTTGTTTCTGTAAAAGATATATCCGGCGTCAGCCCCAAAAATTCAACGACAACCGGATTTTTTATAAACTCCAGTTTATCCTGCTGATAAGTCAGAGTTTTTTCTTTCATTTCATGCTCTACGGGTTCTTTGTCTTTAGACTGTAATAAACGGTAATAATACTGTGTATCTATATTTCTCTGTAACGTGCGCACACTCCAGGTCTGTTCATATGCTTCTTTCTCATACCATTTACTCAGCTCTTCCGATGCATTCAGACATTCTGCGACATATTGTGACAATTCATCATACTTTTCACGGTATAAAATATTGTTCATCAGGTTGTCCAGAAACGCAATGATATTACCTGACTTATAGGAAATAAACTGTCCCCAGCTTTTCGGCATCTCCGCATCAATATAGTGGTCTGCATAAGTCACAAACATGGTGATAACAAGTTTTTCCAAATTCGGAGCATCCATAGAAAAACCAAATTGCTGCTCACATAATTTCCAGAACTCGCTCTCTATATCATACTTTGCAAATTCCTCAAGGTACTTATTATCAATAAAACCGTCCTCTGTAATCAGTACACGGATCACTTCATCAAAAGAATTGGTTCTTGTCCTGCATACCGCACTCATAATTCCGGTCAGAATATTTTCTTCATTGAAATTTTCAATCTCCAAATCATAAAACCTCTGCAATCGCTCTTTATTTCCAAAGAACTTGATATGCTTTTCAATGATTGGCTTATATTTTTCTTCAATTCCCAGATCTACCGACAACAACGATGCTCTATCCGCATAAAACCGTTTAGAATAAGCACAAGTATCCTCCAGATGATTTTCTGTGACCAGCGGCTTTGGAAAAGGTGCATAAATCAGATAATTTGTTGTAATATCCTATTTTTCGAGAAAATACTTTGTATAAAACTGATTATCCTTTGTCAGCTTGTATACCTTGGCATTTGTAAGCTCTACGCTGTCAATATCCTCTGCGAAATCGCCTTTATCGTCATACCAGAATACCAACTTACGATGTTCCCTGGTAAATTCTGTATTTAGTTTATCTATAATCTGCTTTAAGTTTAATTCTGCCATTGATTTACTTCATCATTCACCTTTTCATCCTATATTTTGGGGTTCACTTCCCAATATCCTTTTTGGCTGCTTCCAACACGCCGTACAATTCCTTCACGTTTCATTTTCTTTAGATAGTATTTTACTCTGTCAATTTTCCAGTCAAGTGCTTTCGCTATTTCTCTTTGAGATGTATACGGATTTATTTTAATTATCTCCAATATTTTTTTATCTTCATCACCTATAACAGTCGGGATGTCATCTTGGATTATATTCTGAGCAGCTTGGGTAGTATCTTGGGTAGCTTGGGTAGTATCTTGGGCAACTTGGGTAGTACCTTGGGCAACTTGGGTAGTACCAAGCTGAACATTTTCTATGTTACGATAAAGATTGATACGAAGAGCTGTCTCCATATCAAGAAACTCCGGTTCCAGCAGCCCATAATCCCGCATATTCTTCATCAATTTTGGGATTCCACTTCCCCATGCTTCAATCAAATTCATATATGAGAAGGCATGAGCTAATGCTCGATTTCGGATTTTTGAATATCCTTCTTTCATCTTATCTAATGTTACTCCCGGCATAAGACCACCCGGTGAAGTAATTTCCAACCGGTTGTCATAAATAGCAACCTGAATATGCGAGCTTTGTAAGAAACTACAATTCATTACCGCATTAATAATCAACTCTCTGATACTGTCCGGTGGCAACTCATAAATGTCCTGTCGATAGATACCATTCAATCTTGCACCAAGATGAATATTTCGCAGCACAAACTTGAACGCATCATCAATCTGTTTCCACAATGGTCCATCATACTCACGTTTATCTACAAAAACAGCACGCGTGTTTCCTTTGAACATCCCACATTGAATCTGCGATAGGAAACAATCTTTTCCCAATAAAAAAACATAACCATTAGTAGGATGAATACTTCCATCTTCCGCTTCTGCCAAAAGTCCCCAGCTAAGCAACACATTTTTCGTCACATCTTTCACTGCCTCTTTCTGTGTCTCAGACTTCGCATTGGTAATCGCCACCTCTTTCATTTGATGACAAAGTTCTTCAATTTCTTCATCCGTTACTGTTTTGTCTCTACAGATCACCTTATCATAAGAACGCCCTTCATCCTCATAGTACATCTCTGCTGTCAACTCACGATCTGCATGACGGGATGTACCAGATACCCTAATAAAAGTACCCTCATTGATTCCCATAGATTTAATATAATAAGGTCGCTGTTTTCCCGCACTAATCTCCGCAATAATAATGGTCTTATCATCTATCGTCTGTAAGTAAACATCCGGAATAATAATCGGCTCACATGTATCAGAAATTGCTGTAGTAATAGCATCAATTTCTGAAAAAACCTTTTCTTTCGGAATTCCAACTATTTCATGACTTCTATCATCTATACCAAATATAATACACCCACCATCACCATTTGAGAAAGCCACAACGGTTTTCATATATTTTATACTGTCCTTCGGTCTTTGTACCTTAAATTCCACATTTTTTGATTCGCCAGCCTGAATTTCTTCTATCGTCAATATGATCACCTCCAGCATCTTATATTATTTTTCCTTACGCTTTGTTGCCAGTGATACTTCTCTGCTGTTCTTGCTATTATCAATCGTATCCTGCATACGTCCTATCTCAGATTCATAAACACGTTGCATCAGATACAGATAGTATACACGCACACTGCCGATTGTATCCGCATTATAACGATGCAAATATACCAACGCCTTGAAACCATTCTGCTTTCCACTGTCAAAAAGCCAGTAAATCGGACACTCGCCGGAACCTGTGACAGAATAAGTATTGCAATGGTCTTTGAAGAAATCATTGAGGAAATAGTTACGGATAATCTCTCTGCTTATATCTTCCTTATTTCCAATGATCTCCAATTCTAACAACAATAATTTTATGATTATCAATCTCATTCCTGCCCCAACAAAAGTAAATTCTTTGGTCAGTATACTTTTTGTACAATTTCGTATGCGGATTACATGTCAGAATATACTCTTTTTCCATCCATTGCATTTTTTTATTAAATTCTGTTTCCTCTTTTGATCCTTTACCAGAACATATAATCTGCCATTCTGCATTTAAGTCCGCTAATACAGCTTTTTCATCTCCACAATAATATAGATAAAGTTTTCCTGCCACATCATTTAAAACTCTTAAATGTCTCGTTAATTCTTCACGTATATCTTTTATTTTTCCCAATTTGTTTATACTTTTAAAAGCATCATCATGAAATATCAATCTGTTAAAACATTCGCCTGATAATTTTTCATATTTCTCATATGTATCAGTCTGCAAAAGATAATATCTTTTTGTCTTTGTAATATCATTTACTTCTATTTTTTTATTTTCTTCTTTATCGTCAATATCAAATACAGATATGCTCTCATACTTTGGTTCTATATCTTTCTTTGATATTACCGCATATCCTTTTTGATCAAATTCCGTTATTTCTTTGTATGAATTTTCACAGGCTTTTGTTTTTGATACCGTTTCCATTAATAAATCTGTAATGTCATTCTGATTTTCTCCCAATAAATAATCTGTTGCAGAAATATCAAATTTATCTTTCTTCTCCCAGAATTCCATTGGAACAAATATTTTTTCTTGATTTTGCAAATATTCGACCATTTTTTCTAAGTTCACTGCCTCTTCACTTGTTATTTGACAGTAGTTTCCTGATGGTCGTAAATAAAAATTCAATTTCGACATCTCCTCATCTCCAGCAATTCCCGTAAATCCTGCCTCTTTTGGTCAAAAAAACCAACCGGCCACTCATCTAATTCTCCATTATCCTGTACCATTATTTTTTTACACATACTACAATCATTCTTTTTTTCAAAAAACAACACTTGCAATTCGTTGCATTTTTTTTCTTTTGCTGCCTGTATTCTCGCCCCATCTATAATATGTTCACTATGTGTTTCGACAATAATTTGTACTCCATTCAAAGCAACTAATGTTAAGAATTTACCTAATTGAGACTGACTATAAGGATGCAAGTGAGCCTCTGGATTTTCTATAATCAAAACCGAATTATTCATTGTCGATGCAACCAATGCCTGAACAACAATTGGGATTACATAAGAAATTCCGAAACCTGTAGCTGTTGGTTCATAAAATTCTCCCTCATTCTTGTATTTTAAAGCTGCTATATTCTTCTCAATATCGACGCTATATTGTATTTCAGTTTCTGGAATAATAACATTTAGCCACTCCTCACAATTTGCAGAAAACCTTTCTAACTCGGATATCTTTAAATCAGCCGGTAACTTGATATTTTTTAATTTTTGCTCTCTGTCCATTTTGCAAATCAAATATGCCGTATTCTCTCCATGATACCCCACAGAATATGACAAAGGTTCTTTAATTGCAGAAACAATTCGCGGTCCTGTCCTTTCTGCGTTCAAGAAAAATAAATTAATTTTTTTTAGGCTATTCTTCTCTAAACTTTGCTGCAATATTTCATTATAATTTAATATATTGAAATACATTTCATCATCTTCTGCCAACTCTAATTCTATAGAGTTCTGCATTCCGCCTGCCTGAAAACAAACTTCAACCTCTCGTTGTCCTCCCTGTTCAGAAACAATATTAATAGGTATTCCTAGATTAATTCCCATAACATTATTTGTATTTATTTTCTTTTTTTCATACTCTTTCCAACTTTTATATCCTAAAAGAATCGCTTGTATTAAACTCGATTTTCCAGCTGCATTACTCCCTGTTAAAATATTAAATGACAAAAATTCCAAGTCCAAGTTTTTATGACATTTAAAGTTCTTGGCACTTATTTGTTCTATTTTAAGCATATCTCTAATACCTCCTTTGAAACCTCAAAGTTTTTGTACACATTCCTTTTGTCTCCTGTGCCTGCTGTTAGCGAATTAAAATACACATGATCTTCTGTTAATTTAAAAGCCAATTCCTTTAAAATTTTTTTCTGATACTTTTTTAAATCTATATTGTCAAATTTAGGATGCATTATCAGAATAGAAAATGAAGAAAATAACGATTTATTAATATAATCAACTTTCCTGATAACCTCATTATTATTCCATCCAATTTTAGAAAACGCATATTCCCCAAAAAGTAAATAACAACGTCTCATTGCCTCATCAAACTTTTGATATAATACATCTAATTTTTCAGGACTATACTTATTTAAGGTTTCTATTTGAACATCCAACATTGTGGAAATATTCTTATAATCATAATATACATATTCTTTACCATAATTATATGCCATATAAAATGCATAAAATCTTAAAACTAATTCCTGTGCATCCATCCGTTCATCTTTAATTTTCCCTCTTGTAGCCATTAAATAATTCTCATTTTTTGTACTCTTTATCAAAAAATCTCTGGTTTCCTGCTTGCAAATTGCATTTCTCATTTCCTGTGGATTTAAATTAACACCACCAGTATTAACTCTCCTAAAGATATCATAAATAACTTTTTTAGGAGAACGGGCATCCAAAATATTTACTGCAATCTGTGTTCTGTAAATTCTCTGCACATATTTTATATCTAACTCTTTAAATCCTTTTTTATCACATTCCCTTCCCAAATATTCCAGTCCAGACAGCTTAAATTTTCCACTAACAAATTCTCTGATTGTTGTAAGCCGCTGCTGACCATCAATTACCTGATATTCACCATCTTCATTCTCATAAAAATAAAACGCAGGAATAGGAATTCTTAACATTAATGATTCTATAAGCAATGATTTTCTTCTATTATCTTTCCAAACTTTATTTCTTTGATATCCCGGATTCAACTCAATCAATCCCTCTTCCATCAATTCCAGCATATATTTTACTGACAACATTTGCTGATCCACTCGAATTTTTTCTGGATTAAATGGTTGTTCTTCTTCATATTCACTTTCCTGATCTAGGGATTGATCATCATTTTCTTCCTCATACTCCAATCCAAAATTCTCAACACGCATTTTTTCTATATTCTGTTCAAAATCATCTAAACCATTTAATAATTCCATTTATGCAAACCTCCTGTCATATCATTTTAATCTTATAGAGTTTCAAAACGCTAACCACATCTAAGTGTTTTGAACGAACTATTGTTTTGCCATAATATTCTTTGAATCAGCCAATATCTCATAAAACTTGCCATCTGCGGCAGTCTGCACCTTACGGTAATTAACCTTCATACCATCATCCAGATCAAGCTCAATTCTTGAAAGTGCCAAGTGTCCGATTTTCTCATCATATTCCCGGCACTCTTTTAACTGTTTCTGTAATTTTTCCTTACGCTTTGTTGCAAGTGATACTTCTCTGCTGTTCTTGCTATTATCAATCGTATCCTGCATACGTCCAATCTCAGATTCATAAACACGCTGCATCCGATACAGATAGTCTACACGCACATTGCCGATTGTATCCGCATTGTAACGGTGCAGATATACCAGTGCTTTAAATCCATTCTGCTTTCCACTGTCAAAAAGCCAGTAAATCGGGCGCTTGCCAGAACCTGTGACAGAATAGGCATTGCAATGATCTTTGAAGAAATCATTCAGGAAATAGTTACGGATTATCTCTCTGTTGGTATCTCCTTTATTTCCAAGTGCCTTTGCAATAAACTCCAGATTTTTCTCCAATGACTTTTCACCAAATGCAACCTTTAACCATGTGCAGAAACGTGATACCATATCATCTTCTAAGTATTCCTCATCTGTAATAGGAATAATATTGTCTTTATCTGGATTGAAAGAACACTTTTTCGCTCCATCCTGTGTTTTATAATAAAATTCGCCTGTTGGAAGTGACATCCCCGGTGCACCTGCAAAACCTGTTCCACATCTCGGTGCAGATGCTTCAAAAAAATGAGATTCAAATGGCTGCCCTGCTAAAATTAAGCCTTCTTCGTCCAAAGAATAACGACCAAACATACAGCCAACTGCATAAGAAATCAGGCTCTTAATGTCTCTCTTTAAATCGGCTTTACGGACAGTCACATCCTTGTCCTCTACTTCCGATGTTAATTCATCTTGCAAACCATAAATGTCAATGAAAATACGATTCAATTCTTCTTCATTTGCTTTGAGCTGATTGAAACGCTCGTTGCACTCATTCTCCCAACAGGTGTAACTTTCTGCTATGTCAATATCATTTATGTCATCAAACAATGCCAAATTTCGAGGTATCACTGAAAGTAATGGGTGACGCTTGAAATTCCATGAATTTTCAAAGGAATCCCAATCTTTTTTAGAATTTTCAATCAATTTATTTACAATAGCATTGACCTCGTCTTGTTTTTCTTTACAAATTACAGTAGGAACTTTTCCTAATGGACCTTCATGAAAATCTAATGTCGGAGACAACACCGACAATACATATGAAACAATAGGTATGTTCATTAATCCTATTAAATAATATAACTGTTCCTTGTTGTCAGCAAAACACACAGCACCTTTTGTTTCAAACATATGTCCAACCGGACTATATCTCATTGCTAAAGAACCGCTAGCTATTGTAGACCAGGTCATTCCTTCTTTATAATAATAATCAATATTCTGTGGTCTTGATTTTAATTTGCCATTTTCGCCATAGTTATTTCTTATTTCTATACCATCTTTTTCCCAATTAACCACATAATCATAATTTCCATACCATTTTCTAAATGTACCTCCTTTATTACACGGAAACCATTTTTTTTTGCTTTGAAGAGCTTGTTGTCTACTCCCCATTCCGTATCCTATTTTATTCATATCAACTTCAGACCATAATCGCAAAAATCTTTCGTTATCTCCCGTTGCCAATCCTTGTCTTGGTTTTGCAACATCCGATAACTTTTGATTAGTAAATACTCTAAAAAAACTGTCACTAAACCAATATGCTACTGGCATACCTGAAATGGTTTTAAAATTTTCTTTTGTAGCAATGTATCTATTATTTGTAGACAAGAATAAATCTTCTTTGCCTTTCTCAGACACTGCATTTAACAATCTTACATACTTAGCACGATATAACTTTATATTTGTGTTCCTAATGACGAAAGAAACTGTTTGTACCACCTCTCCACTAATTTCGTCAAAAGCTCTAGCTCCTAAATGAACTAGATTAACAATATCTTCACGCAATAATTTATTTCTCAATTTTTCAAAACTTGATAAGAACATCCATCCGTGTTGTGTTATCATTGCTCTATATCCATGTTTCTTACACATAGCCCCACATTTTTCGATAAAAACAGAATATAGGTCTGTCTTACTATCCGCATACTTTACCTTTAAAAATTCAACTAATCTGTCAGACATGCCACCATTTCGTTCGCCTTTCTTGTGGTATCACGGAACTTTGGTTCCCTGATTTTTGTTTCCATCTTGTCCAGTCTTTCTTCTATATCAGCCATTATCGTACCCCCGTTAATGCTTTTACGATTGGTTCCATGCCATTATCTAAAAGCCAGTGTTCCATAGCCGGATCAAGAATAGGCTTTAAGATTGTTCGGGGAGTACCCTTATCTGTCATGCCAGCTTCAAAAAGCATGGTCTTATATGTTCTTCCAAGTCAATTCAAAGTCGCATCTGTCCACTTTGCAACCTTCTCATCCTGTAACTGCTTATTTCTAAAAAATATATTTATATCGCTATCCGACAATTCGTTGCTTCCAATAATCATCTTTTCTCTTACCACTTCGTATACAAAATCAAAGAAAAGCGTATCATGTGCCATTGCTCCAGCTAAAGCAAATAACTTCTGCGTTGCAAGATCGCTATCCATAAAAATCGAATAAAATGATACATCCAGTGCTTTGACCCTTGCTGATACGGTACTGAATATCTGACCTGCACGAAGCGTTGTCGGAGCGCCAAATATATTTTCCTTTTGGTTCTTTTCCTTAACCTCATCAAGTGTCATTCCCTCTGATAAGAGTTTAACTACTGCCTTAAATTCCATAAACCAAAACGAAAATTTAACGGCACCTGCGCTATATTCCCGTCTATTCATTTTATTGCACCTTTCAAATATTGTTTTTCTTTACGAGTCAACTTAAAAATTCGCACAACAAAAATATTATACCATGAACCTATCAAAAAAACTATGAGTGCTCTATCTTTTTTAGGGAAATGCTTAACATTATATATTCTCAATGTTTTCCATAAAAAAGCTGATAATTCAAAAGGGCCGGAATAATCCAGCCCTTTCACTATAAATACTTTCTGTTATATAATCTTTCAATTCCAATTTTCTCAGTCACAGATCGGTATCCGGTATTTCACCTTGCGGAAAATCTTCCACACAATAATTATCGGCATAGCCAATACCAGATAAGCCGTGGACAAAAGTCCTGCGGCACCACCAACGATCATCATAACCCAAATAAGAATCTGCATTTTTTCTACCTCTCATAAAATAATATTTTTGTTTTTATTTCATGAGAGAAAAAATGCCATTCTTTTTTCCATCCGCCCTTCTCACAAACTGCACTAAAAGCAGTCCCCGTGGAATGATCTCATCCGCCCTGCGGTACCAGATACTCCAGAACTGCAGGATCAGTGCCGGCAGTATGACAAGAAGTATCCTTACCGTGACCCCCGCCATTCTGCGCCAGTTTACGGATGCAAACTCTTTTGCCCTCCCACTCTCTAATGTTTCGCTGCGTCCTCTGGCTGTCTCTAACAGTGCATCATACGTTTTTGCCAGCCGCTCGCCTGAGAACATAGTCTGACCGGACGCCTTTTCGATTGATATCATCTGAAAGGCATCCGACTGACTACCAACACAGGTCGTAAGCAGGATCATCCATGCGAATAATAATGGAAATATTCTTTTATAGTAAGTTGGTAAATTTACCAATTTCCTTCGCTTTTTTGTAGATCTCATCACAGTTCATCTCCAGATAGACTTCTAATCCTGCTACTTCCTTATCGGAAAATCCATGATTCTTTGTAATTTTTCCCGGCGGAACCATGCCTTCTGCAATATCACTTCCTCGTTCAAATCTCACAGACACTCTTTTTTTCCCATCGATCTTTAAAAATCCGGACTGTGTAAAGTTTACTTCTTCCTTTTTATTCATGAGAATCTCCATTCCTGCGCATATCAAGCTGATGCATAAGCACAAATCTTACCTGTGAAAAATGTTATTTTTCACACTGATCCGCTTTTCTGACTGCTTCTGCTACCTCAGCAGAAATATGCTCTGCCATATGTACCTTCTTCTCCGGCTCACGTTTTGCATGATATGTCTCTAACATTTCCCCGCGTTTGCGTGCGATCTCTTTTTCCAGCTCTCTTGCGGAGATCAGCACACATCCGGCTCCCCGGATGATGATCTGCTCTAAACCATCCGAAGTCGCAACCGTCACACGGTATTTTCTGCCATTTTCATGTGCGAATTTCTCGATATACTGATCGGCAGTCTCTGCCTCTCTCGTATAAACCACATGAATATTGTGGTAATCAAACATTTCTGTCTTATGCCCCTGCACACGGTATGCGTCAAACACCACGATCAGCTCACATCCGCGCATACCCTGATAATCACACATAATATCGAGAAGTTTTCCACGCGCCCCGTCTACATTATCACGGGCAAGTTCATTTAACTCATCCCATGCAAAAATGACATTGTAGCCATCCACAAGCAGATATTCTTTTTCCGACAGCGGCGGCGTATAAGTTCTTGTCACCGGCGGTACATTTGCACTGCTCCCTCCTGACCTTTTCCAGACATTGCGTCCCGGAGCAGATTTTTCCCGTTTATTAGCATTGTATGTCTGATTTAAGATTCTGTCAATCTCATCCGTGCCAATCCATTCTTCTTCCCTGCTCTGCTGCTGCATGTAAACCTGCTTTGGCTGCCATTCCTCTGTTTCTTTTGCCGGCTTTAGCACACTTTCCAAATGCATATAATCCATAACCTGATCCCATGGGACAACAAATCCTGCTCCATGGGCACAGAATACAGACCCTGTCGGATTTGCCAGATCACGCTCTGAATCATAACCAAGCGCCTCGACAACCTCCTCTGTATTATGGCATGGCAGATAACCGTGCAGCGTACAGGTAAGGCTTCCATGTCCCTTGGTATATGCCATAACATCTTTTGCATAATCACGTATCGATGCAACCGGAACGATTCCTGTGAGTACTGCCATCTCCCCGTTCCGGTCCGGAGCATCAAATTTACCTGACATTCCTTCGATATCATTCATGGCACGTCCAATACATTCATCCGGTAGTTCAAGCCTGAAATCATACCACGGCTCTAACAGAACAGACTGCGCCTGTTTTAATCCCTGCCTTAAGGCACGGTAAGTAGCCTGTCTGAAATCGCCGCCCTCTGTATGTTTTAAATGTGCACGTCCGGCAACCAACGTGATCTTCATATCTGTAACCGGTGAGCCTGTCAGCACACCGACATGTTCTTTTTCCTCTAAATGGGTAAGCACCAGCCTCTGCCAGTTTCTTGCCAGCATATCCTCACTGACATCCGCTGCAAAGGTAAGACCGCTGCCGTTTTCTCCCGGCTCCAGCAAAAGATGTACCTCCGCATAATGACGCAGTGGTTCAAAATGTCCCACTCCCTCCACGGTATCTGCGATCGTCTCGCGGTAGAGAATCTTTCCGGTGCCAAATTCCACCTCCACACCAAAGCGATCTGAGATCAGTGCTTTCAAAATCTCAATCTGCACTTCCCCCATGATCTGTATCTTGATCTCCTGCAGTTCCTCATTCCAGACAATATGAAGTTCCGGTTCTTCTTCCTCTAACATCGCAAGTTTCGGCATCATCGCCTGTGGCTGCACACCGTCAGGCAAAATCAGTTCATAGGTCAGCACCGGCTCTAAGATCGGCAGTTCGGACTCCTCCTGACTTCCCAATCCCTCACCCGGATAGGTGTAGGATAATCCGGTCACGGCACAGATGGTTCCCGCTTCCACCTCATCTTTTGTCTCATATTTTTCACCGGAATAGATACGGATCTGGTTTACCTTTTCCTCCCAGATATCCTCTGCTTTATTCTGCTTATGTCCTGACAGCAGATTTCTCGCCTTCAGCACACCGCCTGTAACTTTTAAGTGTGTGAGACGGCTGCCCTGCGCATCTCGTGTGATCTTAAATACGGTGGCACCAAACTCTCCCGGATACTCCGGCATTTTCGTATATTCGGAAAGTGCCAACAGCAGCTCCTCGATCCCTTCCATTTTCAGTGCAGAACCGAAGAAACATGGAAATAATTCCCTTTTCTGTATCATTTCACGGACAGATTCCTCTTCGATACTGCCGCCTTCTAAGTACGCTTCTAACACTTTTTCATTGCAGACCGCCACATTTTCATAAAAATCCATATCACGATAAGTTCCGTCTTCATTTTTTGAAAAATCCACACAGGCACTGCTCAATGTATCCTTGATCTGATCTAATAATTTTTCGTGATCCGTTCCCTGCTGATCCATCTTATTGACAAAGATAAACGTCGGGATATTATAACGTGCCAGAAGACGCCAAAGTGTCCTCGTATGTCCCTGCACACCGTCCGCACCGCTTATGATCAGCACCGCATAATCAAGTACCTGGAGTGTCCGCTCCATCTCCGCGGAAAAATCCACATGTCCCGGTGTATCTAACAGTGTAAATTCACATCCTCCATACGAAAAAACAGCCTGTTTGGAGAAAATTGTGATTCCACGATTTCTCTCCATTTCATTGGTATCTAAAAACGCATCTTTATTGTCCACACGTCCGGCTTTCCGGATGCTGCCGCTTTTATATAATAACGCTTCCGACAATGTTGTCTTTCCTGCATCAACATGTGCTAACATTGCAATATTTATATGAGTCTGTGTCATAAAACAATCCCTCTTGCTTTCTTTCACCTGCACTCATGATAACACAAAATTTGCATTAATGCCTTGCTTTTTTCTCTTCTCCCGGTATTGTTTTATGACACAAAAATAACTCAACGGATATCTCTCCCTCAAAGCCTTCCTCCATTGCTTCTAACTGGCATACCCTGTTTTTGTATCCCATGGGTCCGGTCTGCGTGTCCGGACGCATCGCGAAAAATAATGCCGTAGAATGATGCTTTGGTGCGCGTTTCAGATATTCCGTCGTATAAAACTGCATCTGATAATCCCTGTCGCACTCGTATTCGATCATGGGCAGGACACAGCCTTTGGGACATATCTGCGGCAGAAGTTCCATAAATTCCCGTTTCATCTGTGCAATCTGTTCTTTGCTGAAATGTTCCAGATATCGTTTATCTTCAAAACGTGTCTCTGCCTCTTTCCAGACATCATGGAAACGGATGCCATGAATATAAATACTGCTTTCTGCCTCTCCGGTCAGATGGAGCACTTTGGGTTTTGCATATTCCCCGGTCTTTAAGCGGAATCTTTTTTGTACCAGAACAGATCGGTGCTGTTCTGACAGCGTAACAGTAACTTCCTCATTTCCCATATTCCAAAATGCTTCTTCGGATAATTTCTGCCCGTCTTTTCCCGTCAGTTCATAGCAGGTGATAAACAGCCTGTCAAGCTCCACCTGTTCTAACTCCCCCAACTCCGCTCCCTGTCCAAGCATATATAAAAACTGTATCTGTTCCTCTATATTATATCGCTCGCCAAGACAGGTGCCTGTTGCTGAAGCGGCCTCAAAACAGCAGCCACCGCTTACAATTTTTTCGATCCACACCTGGTCTGCTTCTTCCAGATTCTGCTTTAACTCTGCCCGGTTTGTCTTCGCTTCTTTGTATGTTCTGTTTCTGTGTTCATATTTCTGTTCCGACATGGCTGAAATTTCCCACAGATAAAATGTATCCTCTTTTTGGGCAATCATGGGAAGCACTGTATAATGTTCTCCCTCGCCATATGACAGATTCAGTATTTTTTGTTTCGTTACAGTTGGAAAAAGGGTTCTTAAATTTTGTGTATTCATAATATCTCCGTTCCTCCTAAATATGAAAAATATCGATCAGAAATACCATCGCCAATCCATAATAAGTGATTACTGCAACCAGATCATTCACCGTCGTGATCAGCGGACCGGATGCAACTGCCGGATCAATATGGATCTTGTGGAAGAACATCGGGATGATCGTACCTACAAAACCAGAGATTACCATCGCAACGACCAGAGAAATCCCAACGCACCCGGAAATCAGGAATGCTGACATCCAGGCATATTTTTTGAACAGGTGGATGTAAATGCCAAGAAATACAAGTGCCATGACGCCAAGGCTCGCTCCATTCAAAAAGCCGATCTTCATTTCTTTTCCAAGAAGAGCCAGTTTTTTTCTGGTATCTAAATCCTCATCCACAAGTACACGGATCGTTACTGCAAGCGACTGCGTACCAACATTTCCTGCCATATCAAGCACCAGCGACTGAAAGCAGATCACGATCGGCAGAACTGCAACCACAGATTCAAATATTCCGACAACAGAGGACACTGCCATCCCAAGAAACAACAGTATGATCAGCCATGGCAGTCTCTTTTTCATACTCACGATCGCCGGTTCCTTTAAATCCTCCTCGGAGGTCAGACCTGCAAGTTTTGCATAGTCATCTCCCATCGCATCATCTACTAACTCCACGATATCTGTTGCAGTCAGAATACCGGCTATCTTTCCATCCTGTGTCAGTACCGGGATGGAATCCTCCTCATAATCTGCAATCTTTTCCACACATTCACTGATATTTTCATGTTCATACACATACGGATAGGAACTGCTTATGATTTCCTGCAAAGGTGTGTTTTCTCTTGCAATGATCAGATCTTTCAGATCGATCGCACCGGCAAACTTTTCCTCTTCATCGGTAACATAGATCGTTGAAATATTATCATGTTCCCCCGCCTGACGGACCAGTTCGCTCATCGCTTCCCGGACGGACAATTTCTCTGAAATACAGACAAAGTTGTTCGTCATGCAGCTTCCGATCTCATCCTCCTCATAGGAGAGCAGTTTCTGCACATCTTTCTGTGCGTCTGCATCCAGATGACTCACGATCTCGTTTTTCTTTGACTCGGACAGATCATCTAACACATCAAGCGCATCATCCGCATCCATGTAGGAAATTACTTTTGCTGCCTGCTCTAAAGACAATTCCTCCAAGTACATTTCCGCATCATCAAAATAGGAAAATATCTCTGCGATCCTTTCAGAGCCGAGCACACGGTAGAGATGCTTCCGCTCAGTCTCCGTCAGAAATGTGATTGCCTCCGCGATATCTTTCTCATGATAATCTGACAGCAGATTCCGTAATTTCTGCTCATCTTTTGTAACACGGATGATCTTTATCAGTTCTTTTACATAGTCTTTTTTCGGGATTAATACTTTTCTCATTGTGACCTCCTTTTCGCCTGAAATGGGCATAAAAATACATCGCTTCATTGTGATTGCAAGGATCCTCTGATGCGATGTATAAAAAGGTGCACAACAATATAGAATATGGCGGTCAGACTTTCACAGACAGCCACATTCTTTTTTTACATCTTCGTACATCGCATATTTTACTTCGTCCTACACTATCGCAACTGTCCATGAAAATTCACCTCCATTAAAATTTGAATTTTGATATGTCTGAAAATGACGTGGTCATTGTAGCAGAAATGAATGAGAAACGCAACCCCTATTCTTTATAGATATTTCCCCGTAACACTCTCCTCATTCGCTGCAATCTGCTCCGGTGTCCCGCAGGCGACCACTCTGCCGCCCTCCTCTCCGCCGCCGGGGCCCATATCAATGATATAATCTGCATTTCGGATCACATCCAGATCATGTTCAATGACGAGCACAGTCGCCCCGTTATCGACCAGCGCCTGAAATACGCCAAGTAACGTCTGTACATCCAACGGATGCAGTCCGATGGTCGGCTCATCAAACACAAAGACAGAATCCGACTGTCCTTTTCCCATTTCACTGGCAAGTTTCAGTCTCTGTGCCTCGCCGCCGGAAAGACTCGGTGTTTCCTCCCCCAGCGTCAGATATCCAAGTCCTAAATTTTTCAGGACACCAAGCCTCTGGTGCACCAGTTTCAGATCCTTGACTGCCTGCAGCGCCGTATTGACATCCATCTCCATCAGTTCCGGCAGGGAATACCTGTTTCCCTGTTTATTTTCATAGCTGATCTGCCATGCCTCTTTCGCGTACCGGGAACCGCCACATTCCGGGCATGGGATGTCCACATCCGGTAAAAACTGTACATCCAGACTGATCTGCCCGGTTCCGTCGCAGACCGGGCAGCGCAGCTTTCCAGTATTGTAGGAAAAATCCCCCGCTTTGTATTTCCGGTCTTTCGCATCCGCTGTTTTTGCATAGATTTTGCGGAGTTCATCATGTATGTTTGCATAAGTTGCCACCGTTGAACGGACATTGATACCGATCGGTGAGGCATCGATCAGTTTCACATGGGCAATTCCTTCCGCCGAAATACTCTTCACATGTTTCGGCAGATGTTCCCCGCAAAAAGAGGCTTCCAGTCCCGGAATCAGACTCTCTAAAACCATCGTGGTCTTCCCCGAACCGGAAACACCGGTCACCACGGTAAGTCTGCCCTTTGGAATATCCACTTCCAATGGCTTTACCGTGTGAATGTTATCCGTAGACAGATGCAATTTTCCAAGTGTAAAAACTTCCTCTTTCCCTGCCTGTGTGCGGACATGCATATCTGCCGTTTTCGCCAGAAAAGGACCGATCATGGATTTTTTATTGGAAATAATCTGCGGAATGCTGCCCTCCGCGATCACATATCCGCCTCCCACACCGGCTTCGGGTCCCATCTCGATCAGCCAGTCCGCCTCCGATAATATCTGTGTATCGTGGTCTACCAGAAGAACGGAATTGCCGTCCGCGACCAGATCATGCATCACGGCATTAAGCCCTTTGATATTCGACGGGTGCAGACCGATCGAAGGCTCATCTAACACATACAAAACGCCTGTCGTGCGGTTTCGTACCGCTCTGGCAAGCTGCATCCGCTGCCTCTCTCCGGTCGACAATGTTGAGGCCGTCCGGTCAAGCGACAGATAAGAAAGTCCCAGATCCATCAGCCTTTTCGCAACGGCCTGAAATGATTCACAGATGGATTCTGCCATGGGACGCATTTCTTCCGGCAGGGAATCCGGCACTCCTGCCACCCAGTCCACCAGTTCTTTTAAGGTCATTTTGCAGGCTTCATCCAGACTTATCCCACGGAGCCTTGGTGCTCTCGCAGCTTCAGAAAGCCTGCTGCCGCCACATTCCGGACAGATATCTTCCTTTAAAAATTTTTCCACACGCTTCATGCCCTTCTCATCTTTTACTTTTGCAAGCGCATTTTCCACGGTGTAAACGGCATTATAATAGGTAAAATCCAGTTCACCCGCCTGGTTGGATTTTTTTGCCTTATAAAAAATATGTTTTTTCTCAGCCGGGCCGTGATAGACGATCTCTTTCTCCTCGTCTGTCAGTTCCCGGAATGGGACATCCGTGCGCACGCCCATCTCACGGCAGACATCTGTCATCAGTGACCACATCAGACTGTTCCACGGTGCGACCGCTCCCTCATCAATGCTGATCGAATCGTCCGGCACCAGCGAATCAAAATCCACTGTCCGCACACTTCCCGTACCGCCGCATCTTTGGCACGCCCCCTGTGAATTAAATGCAAGTTCTTCCGCACTCGGTGCATGTACTTTTTCCCCGCACACCGGACATAAGATTTCCTGCTCTGCCGCTACTTTTAACGTAGGCTCTATGTAATGTCCATTCGGACAGCGGTGGGATGCCAGTCTCGAATACATCAGTCTTAAGCTGTTCAAAAGTTCGGTTCCGGTTCCAAACGTACTGCGGATCCCCGGTATTCCCGGACGCTGATGGAGTGCTAAAGCTGCCGGGACATATAACACCTCGTCCACCTGTGCTTTTGCCGCTCCTGTCATACGCCTTCTTGTATAAGTAGAAAGTGACTCCAGATATCGTCTGGAACCCTCTGCATACAAAACACCAAGTGCCAGCGAAGATTTGCCCGAACCGGAGACACCTGCAACCCCCACAATCTGATGCAGAGGTACATCCACATTTACATTTTTCAGGTTGTGGACTCTCGCCCCTTTTACCCTGATATATTTTGGTTCATTATGGTTGGTTTCCATGATGGTACTCCTTATTTATTCGTCTTATCCTGCTCACAGAACAAAGAGTCGCTTGCGACTCTTTCTCGCCCGAGCGGTGCTGTTTACAGCAAACTTCTTCTCCGCGAAGTGCGCATCCCGCCCGTAGGGCTTTTTGATTCATAAGACGTAATCTCCTATGAATCAAAAAACTTTCCTGACACAGTATAACATAAAATAATGGATTGCACTCCCCTCTATCCCCATAAAAAAGACAGGCATCTTAGAAATTCCTCTAAAAGAACCTGTCTTTCTTATGATTTTATCGTTTTTCAGTTCAACTTTTACCTGCCATTCAGCTTCCAGTCCGCCGAAGCCGTCTGCAGTTCTACCAGTCTTGCATAAAGCCCGTTCTTTTTCATCAGTTCATCATGTGTTCCGCTCTCTGCAACAACACCTCCGTCAAGGGCACATCTTCATCGGTCGCGTCTTTGCGCCCTATGCGGATATTTTCCATGACGGTATTGTTAAAGAGAACCACATTCTGGAATACCACGGAAAAATCTTTCATCATGGCAACTGAATCGATCGGTGCAATATCCGTGCCGCCAAGTGTGATTTTCCACCGTTCACATCGTAAAAACCAGCCGCTAAATTTGCAACCGTACTCTTTGCACACGATCGCAGCATGGAAATTTTTAAAAGATCAGTACAAACACTGCGACCGGCATCATCACTGCCCCGGTCAGGTCAGGAATCTGATGCGCAAGAAAATTTTCGGTCAGCCCTGCATTGTCATCGATCACTTTCCGCAGACGTCCGCTGGCGTTTGCGCTAAAATATCCCTAACAACACTTTCATTTCCCGCTACAATCCTATCAACACTTCCGCACTCCAGACACAACAATCCCGGCGAAAAAGTCCAGTATTCCACCAAGCGCAATCGTGCCTGCAAACAACAGTATCAGTTCCAAAAGATCACAAAACCGATCAATAAAAAGATGATCGTATCAGACGCAAAGAGTTCTCCCAATATCGGTAAATACCTCATATTTTCTCCCCTCTCTAATCTATTCCAGTTTTTTCATAACAAGTCCAAACAGCTCTGCCTTTTTCCACCATCACAAAAAACTGACAGACACAAGATGCCGCTCAGCACAGTTCCTTCACAAAATTTCCACCTTCAAAATAAATATCATTTCCTTCACTGTCTTTATGAAACGAAATCCGCTCTGTTCCAACCAGTTGAAAACCAACACTGTTAAGTAATCCAACAGAAGGGAGATTATTTTTTGCTGTTCCGGCATATCTCTAACAATGCCTCATCCCTACAGCCCCAGCCTCCGATACCGGTTCACGCACGCAAACACTTCCTGCTTTCTTGGCATCGCAAGTCCGCACGGCAGATAACTACTCTCGCAGACTGCTGCGATCCCCTTCTTCTGCAAAACATCCCAAAGCGCATCGACTGCCTGTGTCAGGGTGTGTTTTCCATCAAAAAAGTGGATCTGCATATATTTTAACATATATCCGAGTGCTGCAAGCTGCTCCGTGTCCATAAGCTGTTCCACATAGCGGACGTCAATGACTTCCCGGTTGATAGAGATAGAATCCCTTCCCATCGTTTTCATCTTTAAGCGGTTGTCCTCTTGAAACATCCGGTCCGGCTTTATTTTTCTGTCAAAATCAGGCTGCTTTGACGGGGCAATGTCCTGTTTTGGAAGCGGGAACTCTGCCGCTGCCTGCTTTGCTGACTCTGTGATCTCAAACGGCTCGTAACGGTTCATCTGGATAATGCAGTCCGCCTTGTGAAAATAGGAACCGGAGCTTCCGGCAACAAGGACCGTCGAAATACCATATGTGTGATACAGCTCCTCGACACGGTCAATAAAAGGTACGATCGGCTCGGCATCACGGTTGACCACGCGCTGCATCAGCTCATCACGGATCATAAAGTTCGTTGCACTGGTATCCTCGTCGATCAGAAATGCCCTTGTGCCCGCCTCCATCGCCTCGATCACATTTGCCGCCTGGGAAGTACTTCCGCTGGCATCCTCCGTATAAAAGGATACCGTATCTTTCCCGTTCGGCAGGTCATGGATAAACATGGAAATATCCACGTCACGGATGCTTCTTCCATCCTCGGCACGGATCTTCATTGCTGTATCGTCCGTGATGACATACTCCCTGCCATCCCCTGCAATGTGGTTATAGACACCTGTCTCAAGCGCTTTTAACAGTGTTGATTTTCCATGGTAACCACCGCCGACGATCAGCGTGATGCCCTTCTTTATTCCCATTCCGGTCAGTTTTCCGTGGTGCGGCAGCGTCAGCGTGACGGAGAGACTTTCCGGTGACTGAAAACGCACCGCATCTTTCATCGGTCTGCCGGAGACACCGGACTCCCGCGGCAGGATTGCACCGTCCGCCACAAACGCACAGAGTCCCATCGGATCTAACCGCTCCCTGATATACGCCTGATCCTCGGCGAGATCTGCGGCTGCCTCCACCGCTTCTTTTCTCAGAGAACGGAAATAAAGGGAGCCTTTTACGCACTCCGGCAGGAAATCGAAGAAGATCTTTTCTAACTCCCTGGAATTGACCGTTCTCCCGTTTGCCGGGAAACCGATCTCCATACGCAGCACGATATCGCCGTTCTTTGCATCCATCTGGCAGGCACTGCGCTCTAACACTTCCTGTCCCGGACGGCTGACCGCCATAAGGCCGCTCTTTCCAGATCCTTTCGCTTTAAAGGAAACTTTCTCGACCTGGCGCGCAAACTGGCGCAGCAGATAATCCTGCACGGCGGTCCTTCTGCAGTCTTTCTGATAAAGATGTTCCGGGAATCCCGCCTGTTTCCCGCGGACATGGATACTTACCTTCGACGGTGCTGCAAACGGATCTCCCTGCACATGGTCAATGGAAAGCACATATCCCGGAAATTCATAAGAACCTCTTGTGTCCTTATATGCCGGATATCCCTTATGATCGATACGCTGTAATAAATTTTTTAACTCTGCTGATGTCTGCATGATTCCCTCCTGCTAAAAAAGCATACTTTCCTGTTCTATCGTACAACCGGTTTTTAAAATACAATCCTTAAGTTCTTCTAATTCTGCCGGAACGTCTGTGTCCCTTACTTTTTGCAAATATTTTTCATCCCGTTTTTCCCCATATTGCTGATATTTGAAAAACGTCTCCTCATCCATTGCAAGCGGTTTCACATCTGGGAAAATTTTCTCTTTTATATTCATAAATATACGTATCCCGCCGTAATCTAAGTCACTGGTGTGAAAATACTCTGCCCCCTGCTCTCCCAGGCACTCCCTAAGATTTTTCAGGAAAAGCCTCTCCTTTGGTGAGAAAAAACCGTGCGAATAGACAAGCAGCGTTCCCTCATCATATGACATTTCCATAAAATTGGCTTTATTTTCAACCGTTATAATTTTTCGGATCGTCTGCTCCGGCAATAGTTTTGCATGTTTCAATGTCTCTGCATTTAAGATCGTACCATAGGCAAACAAGGCGGTATCAATTTTGTTTCCTGCAAGTTCAAACTGCAGCGGACCTTTAACCGAAAGTTCCTGATGATATGTCTCAATCCCAATTTCCGATAATACTTCGTCATTTCCCATAACTTCTTCGTCGGCATCCACATCCTGGCAAAATTTTCTCGCATCCGAAATAATTTTATCCTGGACTGCTCTCTGAAATGATTTTGAATTTTTCAGGAATTTTTTACTGAATATCCGCCTTGAAACCGGTTCCTCTATCTCATTTAATCCGGCTAACGTGTTAAAATAAATTTCCTTTATTTCTCCGTCTTTGCATATTTTCGGAATTTTTTCACGTTCCAGGTCATTTTCCAGCTCCCCAATACATTGATCGATCCATGGTTTCCAGGTCTGCTGGCGCCCTCTTAATTTCTGTAACTCCTGACGAAGTTTCAAAAATGGTTCAAAATAGCGCTCATATTTTGGCACCCGCCCATCCATTTCATAAAATCTCGGAATATCAGACAAACGATATACGATCTGCTCCAGTTCACTTCCCCTTGTGTACCATCCACTTATCTTCTGCCCTTTTCCATCCTGTAACAGATGACGTGCCTGCAACTCTAAAACCTGCCTGTTCAGCTCTGTTTTTCCGATTTCATCATACAGCGCCTGAACGATTCTGATAGAACGTTTCCCATCATTTTGCCCCTGATTAGGATATTTTCTCCAATCAGTATCGCCATGTTCATAATCATCAAGGATCACCTGAACGATACTGGTTCTTGTCTCTTTTTCCTTCTCCTTCTTCAACCGCTCTTACTCCTCCTCCACAACCAGCTGTGAAAAATCCTTCTTCTCAAACTCCTGGATCGATATGCTCTTCTTATTCGGATTCGCATAAACAAATGTCTTATCTACATTTTCAATATAGTTCTGAATCTTGTCGTTCGTCGCACTGATGATCGCCTGGAAACCGAGTCCGCGGATGAGCTCGATACAGCTTGCCACCTTCTCGGCATCCATCTTGGAAAACGCCTCGTCCAGCACAACAAGCCGGATCGTCGGGCGTCTTGTCAGTCTTGCAGACAGATTGATGTGGTACGCCTGTGCAAAACTTGCAAGCAGTGCAATGTAAAGCGGGTTCTGACCCTCTCCACCGGAATTTTTCTTGATCATTTTGCTAAGACCAATGACAAGCCTTTCGTCCCCCTCCACGATCTGTTCCATCTCAAAGGAGAGGTAGGTACGGTAATCCGCATATTTCACCATGCTCTGTTTTGCTTCATCAAGCTCCTGCTGTGTGGCATTTTCCGGCGGAATAAAGATATGGATCAGATCACTCATCAACATACCGTATTTATTTTCATGCTCCATCGAAAACAGATTCATCTGATGCTCCATTGGCGATGCAAGTGAGGACGGATCGATATCTAAGTCCTCATCCATAAACATATCATAAAATGCGCCGTCGGCTCCCTTATTTCTCGTGATCTTAAACTGATAGCGGTCTTTACCAAAATTCAGGTTGCGGATGATACGGTTTAATTCATCCCTGCGCACATAGGCTTCTTTGATAGCGCTGCGGATCTTGTATACAAAATCCTCCTTAAAATGCTCCACTGCTGCCTTTGCCTGCTCGGCTGCCTTTTTCTGGTATTCTTCCAGTTCATTGCAGGAAAGCTCTGACAGCAGGCTGTCATAATCGTCATTATTCTCTGCGCTCGCTGAGAAATCACGTTTTGGATGATTCTGAAGATAATTCATACGTACATCCACCAGTTTATTTTTCTGTACATCACACAGACCGGACACCTGTTCCATTTCTTCCTGTGTCGATGCTTTCAGGCTGTCATATTTTTTATTTTTCTGCCCGGCAATATAAACCTCAAATGCCTCTTCTTCCGCAGCGGAACCGCGAAGCTCTCTTTTTTTCGTAAGAAGTTCCTCATTTTTTGTAATGAAATCACTGCTGTCTTTTTCAATGGCATCTTCTTTTTTCCGGATCTGGTATTTTAAGTCATCGATCTTATCTTCCAGATCTTTTTGTTTTTCGTGAATCTCTTCTGCCTGTTTCTTTAAGATCTCAACCGTACCGGCACCGATCTCTGCCATTTTCTTTTCTGTTTTTGCCTTTTGTTTTTCCTTTTCTTTCTTCTCCGAAAGATCTGATATCAGGTTCTGGTATTCCTCGACCGTATCATTTAAAAATTCCTGGGCAAGAATATTTTTCGCCTCTGTCTCGCGCTCTCTGTATTCTGCTCTGTCCTGCTCTAATTTCTCCAGGCTGGCTGCAAGTTCCTTCTGGCGCTGTTTCTTACTCTTTTCACCAATATATACATGTTTCTTATAATTGTCTGGATTTAAACGGCGTAACTGATAACTCTGGTATAATAAACAGTCTGCCGTCACACCGATCTTGCACTGGCGCAGTTCGTCCACCGAAGTACACTTGATGACATTTCCGAGTAAGAAGTCCACAAATGCCCTCACATATGGCTCTTTTGCTTCTACTTCTTCTGCAAGCGCATTGTCTTTTACACGCCAATCCTCCTGCATCAGCTTTTCCGTATCCACTAAAGATACACGGAAGAAACGCTTCTCGTCGAGTGTTTCGTATACTTCCATCGCCTGTTTGACATAGGCAGGCTCCACGATCAGCGCAAGTTTGTTCCAGGAAAGATAACCCTCGATCGCATTACGCCATGTTTCATCTTTAATATCAATGAGATCTGCAAAAATACGGACCTGGATATTTTTTCCGGTCTGTTCAGAAAGTTTTCTTGCAATTTCGGATCTCGCAAGTTCTAACTCTCTCGGATATGCTTTTTTACCAAGTTTTAACTCTGTGAGTTCTTTCTCTAACACATCCGCTTCTTTATTCATGGAACGGAGCTCCGAGGAAGCCTCCTGCCTGTCCTTTTCTGCCTCTTTCTGTACTTCGACCAGGCTTCGTTTCAAACGTTCGATCTCCTCTCCGGTGATCGTGCCTTCTTTGAACTTCTCGATATCCCATAGAATCTGATTCGAAACGATATCTACATCTTCCCAGCCGTTTAATCTTGCACAGATACCGTCCCATTTATTTTTACTTCGCTCCAGAAGGCTTAGGTTTTCTTCCAAACTCTTTAACTGCTCTTCTAATCTTGCATAACCGGTTCCGGCGATCTGCTCATTGATCTCGCCGTATTCTTTTTCATAATTTTCTTTTACCTGAAGCAATTCTGTAAGACTTTCATTCTGCAGTACGACATCCTTTTTCCAGTTTTCCACACGCTGCTGCATTTCCTCTATGGTCTGCTCTAACTGTAAGATCGTCAGTTTGTCCATCCGGTAACGGCAGTTTAACAGTTCTTTTTTCTTCTCCTCCATCACCTGATACTGTGCACTGATCTGCTTTAACTCTTCGATCTCCTGCATCGTGGCTTCGATCTTGCGGCACATCCTGCCATAGAGCATCGCGCCCTCCTGCATGTCCTCGATATGGATATCCTGCTCCATGCAGATATATTCTTTTACAAAGTCCTCTAACCGGATATTCATTTTAAACGGGATCGCACGCTTAAACAGGCGCGGGAATTTTTCCATATCCAGTCCGCCTAAGTAGACGTCATACAGGTTTCTGCGGAATCTCTCATTATTTGAGGTGTAAAACATCTCATCTTTCGGGAAATTCTGCTGCAAATAGCTGCGCACCTCACTGATCGTCATTGCACGGCTCTCTGTCCGGTAATCCCCCGGGATCAGTTCTCCCTTGTGCCAGAAAAATAAACGATTGATCTCGTTGGTCGCTGTCTCCACGTCAAACACAACCCCGATGCATTCTTTTTCCTTCGTGATCGTCTGTTCCATCTCAAGAACGATCGTCGTGGAAAAGTTTTTGTTCCGCTTATATTCCGCCTGATTATTCTCGCCAATGTTGATCATACCACGCAGGTACTCGATCAGGCTTCGGTCAGAGTCATCTGCCGCCGCCTTATTGAAAAATCCACGTCCATCCGTGTTCGCATAAAGCACGATCTGCATCGCATCGATTACGGTGGACTTTCCACTGCCGGAATGTCCGGTAAAAAAATTGATGCTCTCGTTTAACCCTAACACCTTACGGTCAATATAATGCCAGTTATTGAGGCAGATTCTGGTAAAAACTTTATATGCCTGATTCATCTGTTCCATCTTCTGTCTCTCCTTCCTCATCCACATTCATTTCTTCTGGTTCAAGATCACTTTCTTCATCCGTCATATCATTTTCTGAAAGTGCTTCCTCACTGTTCCACTCCAGATTCTCCTGACCGGCTACCTCATCACTTTTTACCTCATCAGAAAAACTGCCGAGCAGCCCGTTTACATCCTCCCGCATCAGCACTAAATTGATGCACGGATAGATCATGATCCTCGTATTTTCAAGCTGTTCTTCGAACACATCCAGAAATTCTACCATCTGATATTTCTTTAAAATAGCAAATGCTTTTTTTATCTCAGTCATGGAGGACGGACCTTTGATCAGACGGAACTCTCCTGCTTTTCCATTCAGTTCTCCAAACGTCGTTATAACATTGACACTGGAGGAAACTGCCGCCATCTTTTCGTCGTAGATCAGTTTTAAAAGCAGCAGGTAAATCGTTGCAAGTTTCGGCAGTTTCTCCCCGATTCCGTCTGTTCCCTCCAGATAAATGATTCCAAGCTCTGTATCTTGGCTTAGTTTTATCCCTGCAACCGCAAAATACTCCGTCAGAAATTCCAAATGCCTGTCGCAAAAATCGTACATGCGATCCGGCATCATGCGTCCGTATTTTTTATCATATTTTCGTTCCGGCAGAAATGTCTGGGAGAGCAATGTTCTTATCACTTCCTGCATCCGCTCCACATCCTGCGTATTTAACTCTTCGTAACCTTCAAACATTAATTCTGTTCACTTTCTATTGATTTTTGCTTTGTGCTAAAAGTCATTTTCGGATAACAATAATTGCCATTCTGAATCTGACTATCCTCCACCTGTACCCGGTATCTGCTGTTTTTGCGCATACTGATATCGTAGGCAAGGATCAGCTTTTCAAATGACTCATCATCCGCTATATCCATATGTTCTGTTTCTAAAATACCATCTGTCATCTTCTCTTCGATGAACTCTTCGATCTGTTTTGCCGTATAACGGTGTTCAATCTTATTTAAGCGCAGTACATCTTCCCTGGAAAGCTCTGCATCTTCCGCTTCTTCCTGCAGATCATCCTCAAATTTTCTGCGGCGTCTTCTCTTATAAAGAGGATTATCACTCAAAACATCAAAAGATGACAGATTCATGTGCCCCGCCACTTCTTTTAACATCTCACTCTGTTCACTTTCCGTCTCAGCCGCTCCAAGTCTGTTCAAAAGCAGGATCAGCATACCGTGACGCTCTGTCTCATCACTGAGCAGATAATTTAACCGGCTCACAGTTGCACGGATATACTTGCTGTGTTCTTTGTCCATGTTTGAGATCCGGTGTTCAATGTCATCAAATCCACGCTCGATCTGGTCGATCAGATCCAACACATCTTCCTGTCTGTTTCTTCTCTCATGTAAAAATGGCAGATCCTCTTCTGACCGCTGCGTTTCAAGTACAGAAGACCTGCTTCCCGCATTTTTCTGCTCCATGCGCTGTTTCTGCCGGATGCGCTCCACCCAGACGTCATCCTCCCGCATTTCCTTTAACCAGCGTTTAATGTCCATTTTATAAATATAAAAATTGTCACTCGTCTTTAAAATGTGGTATTTGCGTCTGACAACTTCCTCCACATAGCCCTCTAAATGCTCCTTTAACAGTTCGTCATAAGACTGTTTGTTCAAAAGGCGTTCAAAAAATTTATCCATGTTGTGCAGCATATCCTGCAGTGCCTTATTCAGTTTTCTGGTATTGACAAGTGCTGTCTTTAACATGGCAAGATTCATGCGGTGGTCATTCTTAAAAGAAAAAAGAGTCGCATAAACATTCTGGATATAAAGATCCGTGTCATCTAACGGTTCGTCCGCTAATTTTTCAAATGCCTCGATCATCACTGCCGCATAATCCGGTATGACGATATTGGTAGTCATTGCCTCATAATCTTCAATTTTTCTAAGCCATTTTGTGCGTACCAGCCAGTTTAGGATTCGTCCCGGCAATGCAGTTTCTACATCTTCCTCTGTCTCATTATCCTCTCTCATAAAGGCATAACGACGAGAGGAGCACATGTCACTTAAAATCTGGACACATGCTTCTCTGCTTAAAAAGTAATTGTTGTACTGGTATTCGTCATTGATGGTCAGAAGTGCTTCTATATAGATGTCCCGGTTTACGGACCGGAACAGGCCCCAGAAAGATGCTGGGATGTCGTATATCAATTTCACGTTATTCTTTCCTTACTATCATTTCTTACAATCTCATGATACACTGCTTATCTGTATCTGCACACGTCTTATTTTTGCACAATGCATGCAGCATATCCGTCTGCACACACTTTATCTGGTGCGTGATTCATGCAGCATATCCATCTTCATCTCGTAATATGCCGGACTCATATCCAGATAATGTTCATGTGGATTTTCAAAACGCTGTTCTTCTTCCCACACTTCGGTATTAAGCTGTTTTTCCACATAAGCTCTGATATCTTCTAAGGTTTCCGGCTCCACGATACGTTTTCCTGCCTTTACGACCTGCTGCTGAAGTTTTTTCGCTGTGCAGTTTTCAAAAGAACGGTTTTTCCATGGTTTTTCCGGATCCGCATAGCGGTATGGCACAGACATATCAACTTTCTCTCCTGCCTTTGTGATCAGATCTGCAACGGAATGTCCTGCTTCATCATAGATACGGTACACATCTTTGAGTCCCGGATTTGTGATCTTCTCCACATTTTCTGAGATCTTGATACGCGGAGCAAATGTACCGTTTTCTTCCACTGCAGAAATCTTATATACCGCGCCGAAAACAGGATCGGATTTTGCAGTAATCAGACGTTCACCGACACCAAAACTGTCGATCTTTCCGCCCTGCTGTAAAATGGATGTGATCGTATACTCATCTAAGCTGTTTGAAACAACGATCTTGCAATCCTCTAATCCCACATCATCTAACATCTTACGGATTTTTTTGGAAAGGTATGCAAGGTCACCGCTGTCGATACGGATTCCCTTTAATCTTTTTCCCATCGGCTCTAAAACTTCTTTTGCCACACGGATCGCATTCGGGATACCGGAACCGATGACATCATAAGTATCCACTAAAAGCACTGTCCCATCCGGATAATTCTCTGCGTAATGTTTAAATGCCTCAAATTCATCCTTATAATACATCACCCAGCTATGTGCCATGGTCCCGCTGACCGGAATATCAAACATCTGACCGGCAAGCACAGTTGCCGTTCCGACAGCGCCTCCGATATAAGCAGCTCTGGCGCCATAAACTGCAGCATCCATATTATGGGCACGGCGTGCACCAAAATCAGAAACTGCACGTCCCTCTGCCGCACTCACGATACGTCTTGTTTTTGTTGCGATCAGCGACTGATGATTGACCTGTGCAAGCAGTGCTGTCTCAATAAGCTGTGCATCGATTAACGGTGCAACTACCGTAATGACCGGCTCATTCGGGTACATGATCGTTCCTTCCCGGAACGCATAAATATCACCGCTGAATTTAAAATCTTTCAGATAAGTGAGAAAATCTTCGGTAAAAATGTGAAGTGAACGGAAATATGCAATGTCCTCCTCATCAAAATGAAGATTTTCAATGTACTCCAAAATCTGCTCTAATCCTGCAAAGATCGCAAATCCACCGCCGTCCGGATTACTGCGGTAAAATACATCAAATGCAACTCTCGTATCCTTGTCCTGATCGTTAAAATAACCATTTGCCATCGTCATTTCATACAGATCCATCATCATTGTAAGATTTCTTGTTTCACTCTGTTTCATCATAATCCTCCATGCCTGCACCTTGCTGCGCAGGGTGTATTTCCTATCGTTTCAATTCCGATAACAGTTCTCTTTTCCGTTTTCCGATCAGAAGCTGTTCATTATATGTCATATACCGATCACAGGTATGCTCCGCCAAAAACATTGCCGCTTCCGATGACAAGGTCAGTTCTGTCACAAACACAACCATCTCCTCACCATCCTCAAATGCCTGTTCCATAAAATCAAATGCATGCTCTAACGCATCCGATGCATCCTGCTCTGATTCCTCTAATGTCTCTCTTTGGATATCAAATCCTGTCTTCGCCTGCGCAAAACTTTCCTTTGCATCCAGACCTTTATCCGGCATATTTTCTTTCCAGAGAGCAAATATCTGTTCCCATCCGGCTGCCTGTGCCTTCGTACAAAGCTCCGCCTGTTTTTCTGCTTCTACCATTGCCATTTTCTCCTCAAGCAATGCCTGATAACATTCTGCCGGTGCTTCGCCCTCTTTCAGATGTCTTTGATATTCTTTTAAAAATTCATACCAGTTATCCGTGATCTTTTTCTTTTCCTGCACTTTTACAAAAAATGCAGACAGACCATCCAGCAAAAGATTGACCACACTCAGTCTCTCATCGAATGTTGCCGCGTAAATCCTTGCAAATGTCTCCGGTCTTATCCTGCCCGCAAGGATATCTGTGATCCCATAGTCATCCCGGTACTTGCGGTACAGTTCAAAATATGCCGCTGCATCTTCCGCCACATCCCCATGATGGATAAACTCACGGATGACACCCTCATCCACCGGCAGATCCATCTCCTCATAAACCTGCATCAGATTGCTCAGATCTTCCCAGCCACGCGCTGTCACAAAGCGGATACCATCCACATCTGCCTCCACGCGGTAAAAATTTTTCTGTCTGAGTTCCAGATAACTTAAAATGGCATTGTGAAGATGTTTTGCCCTCGCATATTCTTTCCATACCTTATAATCAGCCTCAATATTCAGATAACGCACACGATCTAAGGTGACCATATCAAAATCGCGGACTGACTTGTTGTATTCCGGCGGGTTTCCGGCTGCAACGATCAGCCAGCCTTCCGGGATCGCCTGGTTGCCAAACGTCTTACACTGTAAAAACTGCAGCATCGTCGGCGCCAATGTCTCTGAGACACAGTTGATCTCATCAATAAACAGGATTCCCTCTTTCTGCCCGGTTTTCTTCATCTTGCGGTAAATACTTGCAATGATCTCACTCATGGTATATTCCGTAACAGAATATGTCTTTCCTTCAAAAGACTCCTCTTTTATCATCGGAAGTCCGACTGCACTCTGTCTCGTATGATGAGTGATCGTATAGGCGACCAGTCCGATCTTACACTCTGCGGCGATCTGTTCCATGATCTGCGTCTTTCCAATGCCGGGCGGTCCCATCAGAAGGATCGGACGCTGTCTGATCGCAGGGATACGGTACTCTCCCTGTGCGTCTTTCGCAAGATACGCCATCACCGTATGCTTAATTTCTTCTTTTGCCTGTTTTATATTCATTTTCGAAATCTCGTTCCTTTATTTGTTCGCCTACTATCTTAATACATTTTTGCTGTTTTTCCAATCATTTTTGGATTTTATTTCAAAAAAAGACAGGCAAACACAATCTTTACGATTTGCCTGCCTGCTTTTTCATACTATACCCTTATCTTCCTTCAAGATTCTTAAGAATCACATCCATATCATACTCCGGTGCCATCTGCAACCCAACTTTTAACGATGCTCTTACATCGAGAACATTTCTGTTCCTAATCAGCAACACCTTATTCAGCATACTTCATCATTGCATCCACGATCTCCGGGTATCTCCAGGTAACTGTCTTACGGTCAAGAAGTCCAAATAACTCTCCGTCCCCTGTGAATGCATTATTATCCCACCAGTTGCAGCTCATGCCGTAAGCGCGTGCTGCAGCAACATAGTATGCAGTACAATCTACACGGCTCTGCAGGTTTCCGTTTTTGTCACGGGAACCGAACTCTCCGATCATAACCGGTATCTCATTACTGATGTATTTTGCATACAGTTTTTCCATCATCTGATCGATATCATTGGTACTTGTCTTGTCGGAAGCATCAAAATGATCTGTGCTCTCATTTTCCGCTGCAGCCTGCAGTGCAAAATGATATGGGATATAAGCATGCACAGAAACAATGATCTTCCCATCATTTCCGGCAGTATCTGACGGCAGTACAAACTTGTCATTTAAGACTCCGTCCGCCGACGCATCATAACCCGGCACCATCAGATAGCGTATAGCATTATTGCCTCCGGTTTTCCGCACAACATCCACAAAGTTCTGGTTCCATTCATTGATACATTCTACTGCCTCCACACATTCCGCAGCATTCATATCCAGCCACCACTCATGATCAGTATCTTTCAGCCGCGGCTCGTTGATGCTCTCAAAGATCACATGATCATCATAACCTCCAAAGCGGTCGGCAAGCTGCTCCCAGATGGATGTCATGTAGGAAAGAGACTGTTCTAAATGCTCTTTATCCGGATAACAGTATTCGAGATCCGTATCATGATGGATATTTAAGATCACATACATATCGTTATCTATCGCATAATCTAAAACTTCCTGCACACGGTCAAGCCATGCCGCACTGATCGTATATTGATCCCCGGATACATGATTATGCCATGATACCGGCAGACGCAGCGTCTGAAATCCTGCTGCTTTCACTGCATCGATCATCTCTTTTGTTGTCTTTTCACCGCACCATGACCACTCAATACTAAGTTCATCCTCTTTCTGCGCATTTGTAATTGCATCAAATGTATTACCGAGATTCCAGCCGACTTTCATATTCCGCACAAATGCCATTCCGTCTGTATCCGGTATCTCCTTCGGTTCGATCACAACTTCTGGTATTGTCACCCCAGCATCCTCCATTTCTGTCTCTGAATTATCCTGTTCTGCCACCACATCTTCTGTTGACACGTCTTTCACTTCTGTATCTTCTGCATTTTCATTCTTTTCTGCCGCCACATCAGCAGCACTTCCGGTCTCTGTTACTTTATCCGCCGGATCTCCTGTTCCACAGCCGCTAAGCAGCATACATCCTGCCACGCACAAGGCGGCTAACTTTCCCAATTTATTTAACTTCATAACAATCTCCATTTCAGAGGAACTTATCTTCTTCCGATCTCCGTATCGGATTCCCCTGTTACACTGTGTTCCTTGATATATGTTACAATCTCGTCTGCTGTTGTAAATGCAAGACCGACATAACTGTCCGCAGCACCGTAGTAAATTGCAATTCTTCCGGTTGCAGAGTCGTGGATCGTTGCACATGGGAAGCAGACATTCGGAACAAATCCGCGTTCCTCATACCATTCTTCCGGTGTCAACAGGAAATCCGTACAGCGGTATTTTACGATAGATGGATTTTCTTTATCTAAGATTGCTCCGCCGATCGAGTATACATATCCGTTACAGGTTCCACTGACACCATGATAAAACAGCAGCCAGCTATCTTCCAATTCGATCGGTGCTGCTCCGCCGCCGATCTTTAAAGACTCCCACCATTCATTGCCGCGTCCCATCACATGACGGTGTTTTCCCCAGTAAGTAAGATCTTTGCTCTCACTGATAAAGATATCACCAAACGGTGTATGTCCGCTGTCGGACGGTCTTGACAACATCAGGAAATTTCCATTTACCTTACGCGGGAACAGCACTGCATTCCGATTAAATGGCAGAAATGGATTTTCAATCCTGGTAAATGTCTTAAAGTCCTTTGTCTTAGCCATTCCGATCGCTGCACCATAAAAATCGCCACACCAGATAATATAATAGGTATCTTCTACTTTTACCAGCCGCGGATCATATGCATATACCGGCATAAAATCGTTTCCGTCTTCATCGACAAAGCGTACTTTATCTTTCTCAAAATCCCAGTGAATACCATCTTCACTTCTTCCTAAATAAACATATGGTATTCCATTTGTCTGCTCCCCGCGGAACACACCGATGAACTTTCCTTCATACGGTATGACAGCACTGTTAAAAATCCTTGCCACCCCTTCTACCGGATTTCTTCCAATGATCGGATTCTCCTTATAACGCCATACCGGCGCATTCACGATTTTCTCCGGTCTCTCCTGCCACGGCATGTTTGGCACTGCCGGACTGATCATTTTTACATTTCCCATCTTGCTCCTCCATTCTGCACAGACTTTCATTTTATATTTTTATTTTGTATCTAAAACCTGTGCGATCCTTCTCCATTTTTATTCATAGCGGCATCTGTTTTCTGCCGTTTCTGAATCATTTCATTTATACCCCTGTCAACCGCTTTTTACGGTATCTCTGACTGATTTACGGCTCTGTCGCCGATTAACAGTCATTTCGAAACCGTTACGGCTCCGCCACTCTTCCGGTTGATTCCCGGATCACGATATGACCACTTACCACACGTCTCACAAATGTTTCTCTTTTTTCATTGAGGCGTTCTAATAAAAGTTCTACTCCCTCAGATGCCATCATAGCGATATCCACATCCACAGTCGTGAGTCCCGACGCATTACGCCGGATGAACGGATAATTATCAAAACCTGTGACCGAAATATCCTCCGGCACACGATACCCCATCTTTTCTAACTTTTCGATCAATATACATGCTATCTCATCATTATTGCAGACAAATGCCGTCGGCATATCTTCCGGCAGAACCAGTTCTTTAAATAACCGATCTGCTCCCCTGTCCTCTATCAGATAGTCCTCCCTGTAAGGGATGTTGTAATGATGTAATGCCCTTCTGTATCCCAAATACCGGTCCATGATACTCGTGGTAGCATCAATAGAACCAACATAGGCTATTTTTTTATGTCCAAGTCCGATCAGATACTCTGTCATCTTGTATTCTGCACTGATATTGTCCATACTGACGGAATCCGTCTCCATGGAAAGATCATAGAAATCCATATAGATCATCGGTAGATTAGTCTGTCTGAGTTTTTCCAGATACGATTCATCCAGCTCCCCCATTAAGATCATCCCGTCTAACCGGTTGTCGTCCACGATCTGTGGCAGGATCATCATTTCCTGCATCCGCGTATCAGCCAGTTCAAGCATTGTCGCATAATCATAATTGGTCAGACATTTTGCAACACACTGATACATTTTCACATAAAAAGCATTGCTCGTATCATCTGTATAATAGGAAGGGATAATTACACCAACATTATAATTTTTCCCCTCTTTCAATCCTTTTGCCCCAAGGTTATAACGATATCCAAGCCTGTCGGCTTCTTTTTTTATTTTTTCACGAAGTTCCTCACTGACTCCAGCTTTTCCCGTGAGTGCCTTCGATACGGAAACGATGCTTATTCCCAGCTTTTCCGCAATATCACGCATAGTCACGTTTGCCATCTGAATTCCTCCTAAAAACCGCTTACCGGTAATACCATTTTTCTTCGTCTTCTTTTGTTTCCGGTTTTGCCATATATTTTCTCAAAATCCTCTCCATAAGGAAACTTCCCACATAACAGCATACACCCGGCATAACAAAGATCATCGGAACCGGGATCAATAATGCAGACACTATGCCGGCTGTTACGATCAGTAAAAGTAAAATAGTCGTCGGAAAATGTTTAAAGACCATAAACAATGCCAGTTTAAAGCACGAAAATGCATCCATCGTAAATCTCGACAACACCGGGAACAGATAAAGCACGATCCCTGCGATCACAAACGCAAGTAACAGATATACCATTTCAAGCGCCCCTGCCATGATCGATATCTGCTTTACCGTATAACTGTGATCAAGCCACAACACTGCCGCTAACACAAGAAAAATAACCGTCAGCAGTATCCCCGTTTTTAAATTCTGCCGGTAAGAACGGATAAACTCTTTTGACACATATCCTTCCTCACACCGCACAGCTTTTACCATTGCATAATACATTGCGATCGTCGATGTTCCGATCGTAACAACCGGAATGCATCCGATCAGCCATAAGACCGACACCAGAAGTATATTTCCAATCTTATTCGTTACCTTAAAAAACTTCGTCTCCGGTCCAAACATACTATTCATACTTTCTGTCCCTTTCCCTGAAAAAAATTCTGCAAGATAAATATCGGTCAGATATTTGTTTTGCACAATTCTTTTCGCCGGAATATTTTAATTCCGATCCGGATTACAAATGGTTAGTTATACCACGCAGCGTTTGGCAGATTGATAAAGGCACAGATTATTTTGTGACTTTGGAAGAGAATTAGAAAATCTTAGTATACCTGCCAACATACAGTGTTGTGCTGCCACGGAAGGCAGCGCAAGTCTTAATGTGCCATGGAAGGCACATTTAAGACGTACACGTCACTCTGCCATAAACTATATCAGGTATACTTAGTTTTTCTTATTCTCGTACATTGGAACAAAATCAGCAGTGACTTTATCAATCTGCCAATCACTCAACATGGCATACCATTTGTCATCCGAATCAGAATCACATATTACTGAATCTTTAATGTATCAATCTCATCCTGTAAGATCTGTTTGTTAGACTCAATCGCCTGTGATACTGTGCTGTCGCCATTTACAACATCACCGTAAAATACTTTGCTGACTGCTCCTTCAGAGTCAATGCTGTTCCAGAGATCACTGTTTGCAAGTGCACCGAGTTTGTTTGCAAGTGCAACCTGATCCTCATCTACGAAACCGGACTCAAACCACTCAGGATCATCACGGTAAGAAATATCATCATGGTACCAGTTCATCATTTCCTCGAATACACAGTAAACAGAAGTTGCATCCTCAACACCAACCGGGATCATGTAGTTGTTTGTGATCATAGCAGGTGTCATGCTTCCATCTCCGCTTGGTCCAACCGGTGCCGGGCAGATTCTCATATCAAAATCATGATTGTCGATCTCCTGGATTAAGATCCATGGCTGTGCAAATGCGAAAGCTACTTTTCCGGAAGAGAAAGCTAAAAGATCGTTGTTCCAGTCATCCTGATAAGGTCTTGCAGATTTATCTACATTGTATAACTGATCGATAAAGTTGAATGCCTCAACTGTCTTAGGATCACTTAAACCTTCTGTGTCGGAATCTGCGATCGTAGCATTGTTCGATGCGCAGAAGCCCTGAACTGTCAGTGTCCATGCGCTGCCGTATCCATATACATCCATGTTGCCGTCACCGTCAGTATCCTGTGTACATGCTTTTGCGTATTCTGCGAATTTATCCCAGGTCCACTCTCCTTTTTCTGCGAGGGATTCCGGAGCCTCTAAACCTAAGGAATCGATCATGGCTGCATTGTATGTCATATACATTGCGCCGGATGGGATCGTGGTTGATTCATGGAATAAATAATCATCATTACCAAGCAGGTTCTGTTTTGTAAATACGGTTCCGTCTGTCATGATATCAGAATCAGCCGGTGCATAATCAGAAATTTTCTGTACATATCCGTTTGCAACCGGTGAGATACCAAACTGAAGATCTGTCAGATAGATATCGCAGTCCGGTGTACCTGCTGTGACAGAGGTATTGATACTGTCGATGATTCCATCCCAGCCAAGATTTACCCATTCGATCTTGCAGTTCCATTTTTCCTCTACGGCACGGACTGCATCCAATTTCATCTGCATGGTCTCCTCATTTGTCCAGGAGCCGCCTGCTGCCTCAATATCATCCAGAGACTGATAATTGCTGTCCCAGTATTCATCCCACCAGAGACCGATCTTTATGGTTCTTCCTCCTAAATCCTTTGCCTCATAACCGCTGTCAGCCACTGCTGCATCAGAGCCTTCCTCAGTATCTGCTGCTGTTTCGCTCTCTGCACTGTTCGTTTCTTCCTTCGCGCCAGCATCTGCTGCGTTATTTCCTGCATCTGCCCCCGTGTTAGCAGTATTTCCGCCGCATGCTGTAAGTGATGCTGCAAGTGCACCTGCCAAAAGTACTGAAACCACCTTGTTTCCAACTGTTTTCCTTCTCATGTGAAAACCTCCTTCTTATAAATAAAAATATATGTTTCCGAAGTTACCATGCTAGCCAACGATACCGCTGCGGCTGGCTCCCTCGATAAAACGCTTCTGTAATAAAATGTAAATAATGACGATCGGTATTACCATTAACACGATTCCGGCATACAGATAAAGCTGTGATACCGCTGTATCTTTGATCTGATCGATAAACTCGATCGATGCCCTTAAAGTAGAAATTCTCATACTCATTAAAAGTTTTGAGTTGATGGAAAATAATTTTGCATAAAATGTATCATTGTACTGCCATACCAGTGAGAAAATGCTGACAGTCAGTACAGACGGCATCGCATTGACTAACATGATACGAAAATACGTGTAAAACGATCCTGCACCATCCACAACCGCTGCTTCTTCAATCTCCTTTGGCAGTCCGCGGAAAAACTGGTTAAAAATATAAATATAAAGTCCTGACCGCAGTCCACAGCCTAATGCTGTCATAATATACATCGGGACTTCCGTGCTTAAAAGATTGATGCCATGTCCTGTCACAAGATGTAATATTCCAAAGATATCAAAGTTACGGAACTGTGTGTATAGCGGAAGCATCAATGTATCATTTGGAATGACGATCGTTAAGATCACACAGCCGAACAATACTTTTTTAAACGGAAACTCATATCTTGCAAATCCATACCCTGCCATGGAACAGATCAGAATCTGGATCAGTGTCAGTGAGATCACATATGCAAATGTTGTCGCAAGTGTTCTCGGATACGTCATTCTTGTAAAAGAAGTGATGTAATTCTGCAGCGTACCCTCTGCCGGAAGCAGCATGACGACCGGATTGTAGAGGTCATTTGCCGTAAAAAATGAATTTGCAATGATCGTGATCAGCGGTCCTAATATAATGTAGGAAATACCGATAATGATGACAACTTTAAGCAGCCCGATCAGAAAACCTTTGATCTGTCTTCCTGCTTTTTTTACCTGAATCTCGTCGAGAGGCTGGTCTTTTAAATTTCTGATATTCATATACTCTGCCACCCCCTAATTATAGTAAAATACTTTCTTTGAAATCAGCTTACATACAATGATCAGCAATGTGATGACGATCACGGAGCTAAGTAAACTCATCGCTACACTCACACCCCAGTCAAAGTTGACAAATGCCATATCATATGCTTTTTCCACAACATCACTGTCTACGAAAGAATCAACGATCGTATACACAACATTTGTGATGATAAGAGGAGATACCATCGGGAAAGTTACTTTCCAGAATGTCTCATATCCTGTTGCACCCTCGATCTTTGCAACCTCATATAACGCTCCCGGCACTGACTGCAATGCTGCAATAAAGATGATGATCTGCACACCGGATGCCTGCACGATATCGAAAATCCTTCCGACTGCCGCTGTGATATAGTCGAGCAATGCGACCGGAAATCCAAGATCCATAAACAGGCTCATAAAATAATCTACATTTACGCCCGATGCAACTGCCGCCTCCGCAGATACTGCTGCAACACCGCCGGTAACTGCCTCCCTTGCCATCTCGATCGCATTATTGATCGCTCCGGCATTCATGATGATAGGCAAAAATAAGATTGCACGGACAAGTGTTCTCCCCTTAAACTTTCCATTACAGATCATCGCGATGAACAGACTGAAAAAGATGATCAACGGAACATCAATGATGATATCCCGGATGGAAGTTGCTAAGATCTGGTTGTAAGTCGGGTCCTGAAACAGTGCATATTTGAAATTATCAAGTCCGGTAAACTTTAACGTATATCCACCGGATTCAAGCATCTCCATTTTGCTTAAACTAAACCGCACTGCCTGGATCAGGCTTTTTACATAAAACCATAAAAATCCGATCAGCCACGGTGTGATAAATGCAAAACCTGTCAGGGCACGTTTCTGCAATAACGATAACTTTTTCTTTTTCTTCATTATGCCTTACCTCCCTTTACCTGATAACTCATTGCATCTACAGCCACACCGCCCTCTGTGATACTCTTATCTGTTTTATTAATGTAAATAGAAACGCCGTTGTCATATTCTGTCTTAACAAGACCGCCATCTGTCACTTCGTGATGAACCATTGCTGCTCCCTGCACCTGTTTTAATGCCCCATTGATCGTCTGGTATGCATTTATGGCATCTTCCATCCAGGTCTGATAACAGGTGGAATACTGGTCTGCCGAGGAAGTATATTTCATAATGCTGGAATCTTCCCAGGAAAATGTAAATCTCGGTGCACATCCATACTCGATATAAGTAAGAAGAAGCGCATCATCAATATCTGCATCCCTAAGGTTCAGTGCCTCCCCGGAGTAATCAATACTTCCATGAATGACCATCTGGTAAAATGGGATCTGCTCATCAATGATATAAAACTGGCTGTATTCTACCGGCGCGTCAATGATGTCGGACACATAACCAAATGTGTATGCGTTGCCGCCCTCTTCCATCAGTGTCTTTTCTGTCGCCGCAAGTTTTCCATATTGTGCTTCCACAATCTGTTTCGCTGCCTGTCTGTCGATCAGTTCTGTTCTCTTTTTGTCAGAGGCAAGAACATTGGAAAGATCCCTTAAACAGATACCGCTGATATCGTAATTTGTGATCTTACCTGTAAATTGATCTACATAACGGTTTAAAAACTTCGGTGAGATCATATAATATGCAAGCTCATCATACCATTCTAAGGTACTTGTCTGACGCATTGTCGCCGGGTTTACGGCTCCGAGTTCTACCACATAACCGGAATAATATTTGGATGCCTCAAGCACATCATTAAAACGTTTCGAAGTATAAGGTACTTTCTGGAATGAAACATTTCCATATAAAGCTCCACCGTTTTCCTCTAAAACATCACTTAAATGTTCAAGTTCTTTTTTACTTCCGACTTTCTTAACCAGTTTGATCTTATCTGCCACATCATGATAGATGCCGCCGTTGAACCAGCCTTCGTAATTCATACGGATCTTTGTGATATCCTCGCCGTAAAACTCCTCTAAGATCTTTTCCGCTTCCTCGTAAGTGGTCATCGCAGAGATTCCTGTGTAAGGAACACCCATCACATGTTTTTTCATCTCCACACCGCCAAGAACATCTAAGTACAATGGAATATCTCCGGTTTCGTTTGTCTCCTTTAAGGTACCCTCTTTGATGAGCTGATCCCGGTAACATTTTGCCATACCGGAATAATCTGCCTTATTTCCGGAAAGGAAGGAATAACATACGGTAAGATTTTCATCGTAAATATTATTTTCAAGTACCGGTACGTCTGCCTGGTTTCCGCTGACACCAAACATATTTAAAAGCTCAATCTCTCTGACGCAGAACTCCGGATAAACATAATTGTAACTGTTGAGTTTTCCGGATACATCTGCATTTACGATCGCAAGTGCATCACCACCTGTGATCCTGCCTAAAAATGCGCTGTCACCGTTTTTCATTCCGAATACCGGAATCCTTGCATCCTCCGTATATTCTGTCACAACGTAACTCTGCACAACCGGATCGATTCCATAGATGTTCTGGCTGTATGCAGCATTTTTACATCCATTATTTAAATTGATCAGTGCTCCTGATCCGTCCGGCACAAACATATAACCATCCGCATCCGTTCCCGCTGCCCCGAAGAATGGCAGAACCCTTATTCTTGAAATTACAGCTCCGCCTTTTTCCTCGATCTCTTTTGTCGGAACAGATACGCTAAGTCCATTGTCTGTCAGGCGGTACTCAAGTGGAATGGTAAAGGAAATATTCTCTTTCTCATCCGTCTCTGCCATATCTACTGCATAGTCATCTGCAGTGTATCCTGCCTGTTCGAATAATTTATTTAATTTTCCCATTCCGACTTTTGAGGACTGCGCCTTTTCATTCAGTTTATATACCCCGTCTTTCAGACGGAACTTTGCTTTTACCGTCCTGGCATCTTTCTTATCCAGCTTATCTAACACCAGTGTCTGCAGACGTTCCTCTGTGATCTGTAACGGCACGATTCCGGTTGCCGAATCAAGATCCGCAAGTGTATATGTATAGCGGATACCATTTTCAATGCTCTCTGCTGTGAACTGTCCTTTTTCGATGCTCATATCATAATTGTTCATCGTAGCACTGTTCCTTGCCGCATTGTAATAGGTAAGTGTTAGTGTTGCGCTCAGTTCTGCCGCATTTACCCCGGAAGCGATCGCATCAGAATCACGTCCCACCGGATTGGAATAAGTAATATTACCGGATTCTTTTTCATAAACCGCGATCTCTGTCGTCTCTGTGTTGGTATAAAGTTTTAACGTATCGTTTTCTGCAACTAAGACCATGCCAGGTACACATGTTTTATCATCTTTTGCTGCCTGAAATTCGCTTCCGCTCTCCACTTCATAGGAAGAAAGATACTGTTTGTACGCATCATATCTGAAATAACGGAATACGACATTTGCGATCACTCCCACGGCTATGACCGCTGCCCCTGCGGCTACAACCACTTTCCATTTTATTTTCCGTTTCATAGTAAACTCCATTTCTGCCCCCATTTTCTATATACGCAGCATGATCTCGTTATAGAGACTCTCTACAAATGCGACCACCTGACCGATCAGTGAAAATAAAAGCATTACCACAAAAATAATGATCAGCATTGCAATAAAAGTCAGTATCATGGTTGCAAGTGTTTTTCCCAGTGTATAATTATGTACCGTCATGATACCCACCAGCACCAGGAACAAAAACCATGCGATCCCGACTGCTAAGAGCAGATAATAAAATGCTTCTTCATCTTCTGCCACTACCTGTGAAAACAGGATCGCCGGAATAAATGTAAGTATCATTGGAAGCATTGCGTAACCGCACACTGTAACGATATCCTTAAATCTTCCTTCCCCATCCATCAGACAGGTGATCGACCAGTTTCCGACACAGAATAAAAGGAATAAAAGAAATACTGCACAGATCTCAGCAAGGCTGTTGATCTCCATCGGATTCACATGATTGACCACAAACCCCGCATACTGTCTGTTTGCCGAAAAACAGACTGCAAACAGAAAAACAAACAGAATAGAGAGTCCCACGCTTCCTCTGCCACGGTGTCTGATCTCGTAAAAACCATCGGACGGATGCCCCAGTGTATAAAATGCATACTTTACTTTTTCCTTAAACATGAGACGCCCTCCTCTCTTTCCATTTCTTTTTGCCTATCTTATTCCAAAGTATCAAAAGAATAATAAGGATCAGTGCTCCGGTCAGATAACCTGCCAGGTTTTCCTTTAAGATTTCATTCCGGTAACGCTTATATGCGATGGAATAATACTGTCTGTTGTTTCCGGTCTTAAAGCACTCCATTGCTTTTTTGTTTTCCCCTGCGGCAAGGTAACTTTTTCCGATTCCGACATAGGCAAGCTCAAAGTTGGAATCTAATTTTAAAACTTCCTTCCAGCACTCCACAGCACTTACCTCGTCACCGTCGTAACGGAGACCGACCGCCTGATTGATCAGGGAGCCATAATTTGTTGCTCTGTATTTATCCACAAGGTTTTTTGAACCATCTAATACAATGATCTCATCTCCGATCGTATCGATCGCAGTCGGTGTGTCAAAAGTTCCCTCCTGGCTTCCGATACCGCCAAAAACATAGAGAAGATTGCCTTCGTGGTCGTAGGTGAAGATCCTTCCTCTCGTGGAATCAATGATTGAATAGATTCCCTTATCCCTGACCACGACATCAGTGATGCGGGATGCTCCTGAATAGTCGCCGGTAAGCCGCCATGTAAGATCTCCTGATACCCCGGCAGCCCCTTTCTGGATCACATCCTCACCACTTGGATTTAATCGGCGTACAGACTGTTCTCCCTCTGCGTCCACGTTCGTTGCATAAACGAAACCGTCAGCGTCGATCTCCATTCCGGTAAATTCTGTCGGAATAAAAAGCTGTTGTTTGGCACGCTGTGCTTTTGTGGACAGCTTTCTCCAGATGATGTCTGCTGTCGTGATCTGCACATTGATGGTTCCGGTAAAACCGGTAAAGTTTCCCTCTGCATCAAATGCCATGATTCCCTCAAACTGATTCTGTGCTATGACATAAATTCTGTCTGCATAGTCAACAGCCACCTTGAGCGGAGAAAACACATAATTTTCTCCAAGGATATCTGACTGTGGATTTTCAATGATCTGGATCAGATTTCCATCTTTATCTAACTCTACCACACGGTAATTTCCGGTATCTGCAACATACAGATATCCGTTTTCTGAAATATAAACTCCATTCGGAGATGAAAAAGTATCTTCCTTTCCATCATTTAAGAACCCTTCGATCACCGTCTTTAACCGGAAACCGGCATCTGTCACAACGATCCTGTTATTTCCGGTATCTGCGATATAGACATTTCCGTCTGCATCGGTATTTAAGTCCTGCGGACTGGAAAAATTCCCGCACCCGATGGCATCCCCCGTTACCGTGCCATCCGGCACATAAGCTGCCGGTGTGTATTTGATATCTTCGTAATAGTCGTAATTATAAGTTTCATAAGGCACATTCTCTCCGGCATAAACAGCCGTCCCCCCGATATCGGAAAGAAGTACTGCAACTGCTGCTGCCGCCGCAAATATGCACTTTCGCATTCCTTTTTCTGGCATTTTCTTCTCCCCCTGTTAGTCCTTCATACCGGACGTGGTCATCGTCTCGATGACGTTACTCTGGCATATGATAAAGAACGTGATCGGTATTGCAGCAATGATAAGCTGTACTACCGCACCAGCTCCCTGTCTTGCCGGCCCTCCTGCAACGATCTGATACAATGCATACTGAAGAGGCTTTAACTGCTCACTTCTTAAAAATCCGCTTCCTGTATTTGCCCATAATGTCTGGAACTGGAAGATTGCAAGTGTCAGCCATGCAGGCTTTACATTCGGCATAATAATGGAAAAGAAGATCCGGAACTCTCCGGCCCCGTCAAGTCTTGCCGATTCGATCAGGGAATCCGGGATCTGCTCCATGAACTGTTTCATCAGGTAAAGTCCGAGTCCATATGCAAATGCCGGTAAGATTACCGCTAAATATGTATTGTTGATCCCCAGCCAGGAAATGATCATGTAGTTCGGGATGGCGGTAACATTGTAGGAAAACATCAATGATAATACGACTATCGAGAATAAAAATTTCTTTCCCGGAAAATCATGTTTTGCAAGCGGATATGCTGCCAAAGATGCAAACAGCACATGTCCTACGGTTCCAAGTCCTGTAATGATCAGGGTATTTAACACGTATCTGGTAAAAGGCACCCAGGAACTTGACATCAGTACATACAGATCACTGAAGTTATCCAGTGACGGGTTCCGCACAAAGATCTGCGGCGGATAGCGGAATAATTCATCTAACGGTTTTAATGCATTGTTTAAGATCATTACTAATGGCAGTGCCATGAACACACCACAGATTCCCATGATCACAAACAATATCGTGTTTCCCGCCATGGAACGGTTTAACTGTTTCGTATGTTTTATTTTCCACCGGGATGGTTTTTTATAGTAATCTTTTTTACGCTTCAAACTATTCACCCACCCTTCTGATTGCTTTTTGTACAAGCTGGTTCGTTCCAACCATCAATGCAAACAGGACAGTTGCGATTGCACATGCATAACCCATCTCATAACGGGTACCACTGCCGTAATCGATCAGATGTGTCACGATCGTCGCACCGGAATAATTCACACTCGGATTTCCTGCAAGATTGATGGAAATATCCGCCACTGCAAATGACTGTGTGATCTGCATAACTGCACCAAACATGAGCTGCGGCCGCATGGACGGGATCGTGATATACCACAATTCCTGCCAGCGGTTTTTGATTCCATCCATCGCTCCCGCCTCATAAAGGCTCTTGTCAACGGTCTGTAAACCTGCGATAAAGGTTAAGAATCCGGTTCCAAGACTCAGCCATAGCTGTACGATAATGAGGATCGGCAGTACGTATTTTTCTGTTTTCATCCACTGGATCGGCTCATAGAGAAATGACCATTTCATCAGCCATCCATTTAAGTAACCGTAACGGTCACCGGAGATAATGATCGACCATACCATAAAGGCGTTGCCTGAAATCGACGGTGCATAAAAGATCAATGTCAGGAATGCCCTTAGTTTTCCTTTAAACTCATTGATGATCCACGCAAACAGGAAACACATGATATAACTTAACGGTCCTGTTACCACCGCAAAAATGATCGTGTTTTTGAATGCTTTCTTAAAAATATCATCATCCAAAAGCAGTTTGATGTAATTTCTCCAGCCGACAAAATTCGGTGTCTCTAACATGTTGAAATCGGTAAAACTGATCCCGATCGAGGCAAGTACCGGCAAAACTGTGAATAAGAAGAAAAGAATAAAATACGGTGCGATCATCACATAGGACATTTTGTATTTTTTCATTTCCAGTTTTGTCTGCTGCCACTTACTCCTTTTTTGCATTTTCTTTGTTTCTCCCATCCCAATCTCCATTCCCTTTGTCCGATATACATTTACTGTTTCGTATCGGACGCGGTTTTCATACCAAACTCCTCGCGTTTACTTGTGATCTCAGCATTGATGTATTCGAGATATTCATAAAGTGCTTCTCTTGGCTGCATCCTCTTATCTTCATCTGCAACTACAACCGTATAGAACGCGTTGTTTACATTTCGCCATGTAAAATAGCTTCCCGGAACCTGACGGATTCCTTTTACATTTGCAAACTGTGCCTCTAATGCCTCATAGTCATCTGTCGGCCACGGCAGATTTGCAAATGCCTCGATGTTTGCTGTCGGATAACGTGCTGCCTCACCCATCAGACCTTCCATCTCTTCTCCATAGGAAGTCTGTATCTCTGAGGAAAGCCACCATTTCATAAACTCCCAGGAAGCTTCCTTATCTTTCGTGCCACTCATCATCATACATGCAAGTCCTGTGCTTGCAGAAGTATTATTGATGGTTCCGTCTTCCTCTTTTACACCCGGCAATGCCGTAAATCCCCATAAACCTTTGATATCCGGTGCTGATACTTCAAGTACGTTGTAAGTCGTATAGTCTGCGATGATGATCGGTGATTCTCCGGTACGGAAACGCTGTTCCACAGAAGTCTCACGGTCTAATTTGTAATCTGTATAGAACTCACAGTATGTCTTAAATGCATTGACTGCCTCATCCGAATCTAATGCAGATGCTGTCGCATCTTCATTGTAAAGCTCTCCATCGTGCTGATATAAAAGACTGGTAAAAGTCAGTTCCGTCGGCAGCATGCCAAGCGACATCTGGTTTTTGGAAAGTTCAGATAATACAACCTTCATATCATCCCATGTCTTTGGTATCTCAATTCCAAGTTCATTCAAAATATCTTTCCGATAGAACATCATCTCAAATGACTGTGTCTCCGGCAGTGCATATAATGCTCCATCATACATAAACGGTTCCACTGCACTTTCACGGAAACGTTTTACCACATCCTTATAATCCGGAAACTGTGTCAGATCCACAACAGCACTTCTGAGACCATAGTTGACTGGAAGATCATTGGAAGATGCCGTCGTTCCGGTGGAAGATGTCGCTACCGTTCCATTTGTGCCATTTGCTACCTGAAGTGCCACATCCGGTCCCTGTCCGGCTAACGTTGCCTGCAGCAATGTATTCATATCTACAAGCTGTACATTAACATTGATATTTGTCTCCGGCGTAAATGTCTCATCGATCAGTGCTTTTATAACATTCGCCTGGTCACGTCCGCTTCCGATCCACACAGTGATCGTCCGGCTGTCCTCGCCCTCCTCTGCAACATTTCCGATCGCATTGTAATCTACGATAAAGGAATAGAATAATTTCTTAAACTCGTGCACGACACCTGCTGCCACGGAACCCTTATCTTCTGTTACTTTCTGGTCCGGCGAAGTAATATAGATGGCATCTAACTGCAGCGGCTGCTGCTGTGCGTTGGTGATCCAGGTTCCAAGTGCGCTGACATTTGTTTTAAATGCCTTTACCATTTTTGTAATTTTTTCCGTATCACGCAGGATCTCGTTCAGCTGATCCCTCATGGTAATGATGACTGTCTCCTCGCTTCCGGCAACTCCTAATGTATCAAGTGTATCTAACACCTCATCAAGTTCATCACGGATCACTTTCAGTTCTCCCTCCAGCTCCGGCAGACGTTTTTCTATCTGATAATCACGGTACTCATCCGGTGAAACACCAGTAATTCTTATGATCTTGCGGTATTCACTGTTTAACTCCGTCACAATGCTCTGCACATCGCTGATAACTCCGGCGAAATCTCCAAGTACCACCTGCATGCGCAGTGTGTGATGTCCTTTATCCAGATAAAACCGGTATGCATCTCCTGCATGATCAGAGAGCGTTGTCATTTTCCAGGTACTGTCATAAGTAAAACCATAATGGTTTAATTCCTCAAAAGGTACTTCTCCATCGATCATGATCTTACGGGAAACATAGATTCCTTTTACGAAATTCTGTTTAGAATGTAAGGTGATATTGTAAAAACCATTCTCCTCCACATCAAATTTCCATTCGATCCACTGACCTGTCAGTCTCCAGCTGTTACCACCGATGGAGTTATTTTTCAATACTTTTGCACTGTACGGTGTGATCGCCGGTGAGGATTGGTCCTGTACCGGATAGAGCATTCTGGATGATTTCTTTGTCGCATGTTCTGCCTGAATCTCAATGCACTGTCCACTGGTATCGGCTGCTCCGTCCTTTTGCTGCTGCTCATATACCGTCTGATAATCTAAAAGATTTTCTTCATTCTGTAAGCAGATCGAATGAAGGATCATCGGCTCTCTGCGTGAAACGATAGTGATCTCATGTTTTCCTTTTGTAAGAAAAACTGAAAGCGGCTCCGTCACATACCCATCCTGATCATAAAACCGGGAAAAGAGCCATTCCGGTGCCTCCACCTGCGTAGGTTTTAAATCATTTCCCTGATTATCCTCATCCCAGATATCGTAGGTATTTACCCAGACTCTGGAAAATTCGATCAGTGAAAGTTCCCGGTAAGGCAGCTCTCCGTCAACAAAAAAACTTCGCTGGATGGAAGAACCATTTCCCTCTACCGGATAATAAGAGATACCAAATTCATACATTCCCTCATCAGCAATGTCTACCTCATAGGTAAGCATCCCACTCTCTCCGGTATAAACAGAAGTTCCTTCCATCCCCTCGTAATCGGTAAGAACTTCCGGCTCCATACCTGCACAGTCAATGTAATCGGCAGCATTGATCTCGTAAGACGTCTCCGGCTTTTTTACATTCTCAAGCCCTTCCTTATATGCTTCATACCCCTGATATTCCGCCGTATAATTGAGGATCTTTTTATAATCCTCATACGTCTTTGCTCTAATCTCTGCATGCAACGTTACATTCTGCCCTGCACAAAGCCCTCCGGATGTAAAAATCATCACTGCTGCCAGTGCACCCGAAACCCCCTGTTTCAAAAATCCCATCTTCACAGCTATCCCCCTCTTATTTATAACAGTGTTTCTAACCTTCGAACCCTCCAAGATAACTTTGTTAGCTTTGATAACTTTGATAACTTTGTTAACCTTGTTAACCTTGTTAATATTTAAGTTATCGTTAACTTAATTTTTATTATATATATTGTATTATTTTACGTCAATATTTTCAATTATTTTTGTATAATCTGCACATTTTTCTACTTCTTTTTTTGTAGAATATATTTCACTAAATTTTCATATTTTGTTTATATTTACTTAATTTTTAATTTTTTAAGTTATTTCCACGCTGCTTTTCGGGCAATATCCACAGAAACTGTTGTGTGGTAAATAAGTACTACTCTATGTATTTTCGCTTATTTTCGTTGTATTTTACATGTTGTCTGACAATTAAATTTAAAAAATTTTATGCATTACAACATATAATTTTTAATTTGTTGACGCAGAATTTATTATAACAGTTGTCGTTTTTCTCAAATACTGTAATTTCCGGACTTTTTTTGCATGAATTTTCTGCGAAAATGCATTTTTATCAGATTGTAAAATTTCCTGTCACAAAAAAACATGCAGCTTCTAAAATTGTCGATCACCCAGACGATCGGTTCGATATCTGTTCCGTCTAAAATTGCAGCTTTTGCATCCGTTATGATATCCCACCACTGCGGTGTCTCATATTCTTCTGTCACAAACTCTGCCAGTGCCGGATGTTCTGACTGAATATAAAGTCCCATCGTTCCTACCGGTTTTGGTCTGTTCATGCTCTCGGAGATTGACGCAAACATCGGATAACACCAGAAATCCGTGCAGTAAGTTCCGGGAATCGTATACTCTTCCAGGATTCCGGTACCGAAGAACAGCACTTTTCTGCCCTCTGCCACCGCATGTTTTAATTTCTCATACTTATTCTCTATGCCGCTTCCTGTTTCATAATTTTCATGATGTACTGCGTTTTTCTTTAAATTCTTCCGGCTCCAGCCTTAACCGGATCGCCCAAGGCGGAATCGCCGCATCATCATAGTCCTCCAAAAATAAAAATGCTGTCTGATAGTCCGGTTTTGCTTTCGGATAAGTCCCCCTGCCATCCGTAAAATACAATAAACCGCCAATATTTTTTAACTCCCCACATTCGATCAGGTTATTGACATAGGAAAATACCGGCCGGAAATCCGTACTGCCGCCTCCTGCAACTGTAAACTTCTGCATCAGTGCCGTAATATCACATTCACTTTTTAATTCAATATCCGACCGGATCTGGTTATCACATTGGATGACACGTATCCTAGACTGCGAAAAAAAACTGTTTTTCTGTGTCAGTATCGAAAATGTCTCCTTTAAAAACTGTTCCACCAGTGTGCCGCTTGTGGAATAGCTGGTATCAATAGCGATCACAAACTCCCGGATCTTTTTGACTTCCCGGCTCTCAAGCGGCTCCATTAACGGCATATTTCCATACAATTTCAATCCATATGTATAATAATTCAGATCAAACTCATCCTGGTTTACACCGATTTCCTCACGCAGTACCGAAAAACGCTGTAAAAAGTCCTTATAACTTCTTCTGCTTTTTTCTGCTGTCGCCTGTGCCAAAAATAAATCCTCACCGTCCGTTGTCTCACCGCCACGCAGTTCCTGCTCCATCTTCGTCTGTCTTGCGATCTTATTCCACTGATCCTGGTTTCTTACCGCCTGTTCCTGCTTTGCCTGTTCATCCTCTTTTTTCGGCCAGTAACAATGGTCATCCGTGTAAAATTCCTTTTGCAGCAGAATCTTTTGTTCTAACTCATCCCCCTCGATCATCCGGTATATCACAGCTGCAGAGATCCCCTGTTTCTGCTCTTTTAATCTGTCATACATCTGTTTTCTCGTCCAGCTTAAAATACGTTTTGTACATTCCGCCTGCATCTGGTCGATCGTATATTCCACTGCGATATCACATGCTAAATTCCATGTCCTTCTGTCCCTGCTTCCTCCGATCCACAAATGCGAAAAAATGCAGTGCAGTACCGTATGCAGATATGCACGGTCTAAATACAGCGCATTCTTTTCAAAAATCCCGATCAGCCATTCCGGTGCTACATAAAGATATGCACCGTCTGTTGCAAATGCCCGCAGATTCGGATCAATTTTTAACTGTAACTGCGACAATGCCAGTTTTAAATACCGCAGTTCCATATATAATTCATGCCGTACAAACTCCATGATCTTTGCCGACATCTCTTCCTGCCATTCTGACTCCGTCTGTATATGTGCCACGTTTTTCTCCTCTGATACAATAAACTATATGCCATGCGAAACATGACGCGCTGTTACCATAACTCATCAAATGTATATCGTTCTTTTTTGGGTTCCGTAAAATATTGACTCTTTAGACGCAAAAGCTCCGCCGTTCCTTCTGCCCACTCCATCCGGGAAGCCTGTTCTAATCCTGCCTTTACTGCTCCCTGCGTGATCCAGCCATTTTCACAGAAAAAAGTGATCATTTCCATATTTTTCTGCTCCACAAGTTTCGGTATCATATATGATTCCTGCTCTTTTAAATATTTTACATAGCGTTCTTTGGCCTCCTCTGTAAGACTGACCGGATACCGTAACCGCAGGCTTAATATGTGAAGCAGTGTGCTTTTCTTTTCTTCTGCACATGCTTTTGGAAAAATGAGGTCATACTGACTTAAGTCCGGGATTCCCTCCTTAAAACACTGCCTTGCCCGGAAGCCTTCTCCCTCAATGCTCCGTCCAAAAATATGAGCCGGTGCGATCTCATCATAGCTCTCATAATATTCCGGATAAAATACCGCCGTCTGTCTGCTCTCTCCCGCAAACGTCACTTCCATATCTGCCGAAATCCGGCTTAAGATCTGTTTTGCCCCACTGCCTTCAAAAACATCACAGCGTATCATCAGAAAATGAAACTTTTTACAGTTCATAAAAGCGTCGCTTCCGATCTCCTCAAGATATTTCCCGATCTCAAGTGTTTCTAATGCATTACAATTATAAAATGCATAATTTCCAATTTTATGCACTGTATCCGGCAGTGTCAGTTTTTTTAATCTTTCCCCGCCAAGTTCCACAAGGCGCATGCTCCAGTCCGCACTATCTGCCGGCATTTTCTGCCATGTTTTTTTCTCCGTGTCATAGATACAGACTGTGTGCTCATACTCCGTTTTCAAATGCGCTGACGCAGCAAAACAATAATCGCCAGTTTCCGTCACTGCATATCCCTCTATCGTATCCGGTATGACAGCTTCTTCTGACTCACCAAAAACGCGCAGAATCTTTATGTTTTCCCCATCTTTTTTTTCCCAGTAAAACTGATAATATGTCTGCATATTACTCCTTATTCCTGTGTGTGAAAAATATTTTTTTCACCCTGCTTCTCTTCCAGACAACTGCGTATCGCATCCTCCGACAGTTGTTCTCCTATGACGATAATGACTTCCTGTCCCATCCCGATCGGTGAAACCACCAGATTGTTTTTTGTCGCATTCAGCTCGATCCACTGTTCGTTTTCATTTTTCATAAATCCCTTGATACGAAAAACTTTTCCACAGGATTTGTCTAAGAACAGTTTTTTGGTTACTTCCTGTAATCGTTCTTCTGTCATATGCATATTCATAAAGTAGAGAGACTGAAACGTTTCCTCCTGTGTCAAATCCGGTTTGCGGTAATTTTCCATACGGTAGCCACAGGATACGATCTGTCGGAAGTCCTCATCTGTCATCTGCTCCCAGTCTTTAGAAAAGACCTCCTCAAACTGTCTTTTACACCCAATATTTTTCAACGCTCTGTTTAGATGGGAAACTGCTTTTTTCTGTTCCTCTTCGGTTGTTTCCTGTGTCTTACTTAAAACAATACATCCTGCATCTGCCGCCTGTGATGCCAGCAGAAATTCTGCGCTTTCCGGCAGATTTTCTTCCAGATTCGAATCTAAAACTGTGATCACATTTCCGATTTCATACCATTCGTCTAACGGCTCCTCATGCAGTGTGTCAAAAAACTCGTCCACATCATAGATCCCGGAAGGCTCCACGATCACACGGTCATATCCGCACATGCCCATGGATATCAGTTTCGTCTTAAAACGTCTCCTGTGCGTGTCAGCATCACAGCCGCCCGATATCATCTCAAGTTCACAGTTATCTCCCCTTAGATCACCAAGCAGCATCATATCCACATTGACTGCACCGAAATCGTTTTCCAAAATTCCGATATTCTGTCCCTGTGTGATCAGATAAGAAGCATATTTTCTTAAAAAAGTTGTTTTCCCGGAGCCTAAAAATCCGGTGATCAGATCTATTTTCACCATTGCATTCTCCCCTTTTCCATGTAAATCTCTGCTGGCAGCATGCGCAAAACTTTATATGGGGCTGCGAAGTTACAGTTCACAGGGTAATCTGTGAACTGCAACTTTTTCTGCATCTGCCATTCTTTTCTTCTGATTTTACCGCAGCTGCATCATGCCGCCAACTAAAATTCCTTTATTATCGTGATAAATTCTCTCAAACTGTGTCATCGGAAGCGGATTTTCTCCCATGCCAGCCTCGATCGTATAACCTGGTCTGTCATATTCCTTAATAAACCAGTCTTTATATCCGGCATAACCTGACGCACCAGGTGTTTCTTCCACCGCATATCCGCTCACACGCCCGAAGTAGTCTGCGATCTCTTTTGACCTTGCCGGTTCGTAATCCAGATATTTCCAATAAATAACCTCACCCTGTGTGTGATATGCCAGGATCAGCAGAAAGTCATTTTCTCTTGTCAGCTCATACACTGCTACACTCTCCGGCGCCGTAAGCGGTGCTTCCCCCACATAGTCCCGCGGTGCAGGTTTGTCATACCCCTGCGAAAACTTGATCTGTTTTGCCATCTCCCATCCTGCCGGAAACTGCAGGTTCAGATCCACCCCCTCAATATTTGCCTTCCATCCGTCCGGGAACGGAATTGCAGGATAATCCTCCGCGATCAGTCTCGCCCTGCGGTAATAAACACCACTGTTTAACAAACCATTGACTAAATCCACACCATCCGGATTCACAAGCGGCACCATGCATAACTGAAATTCATTATATAGAGTACGCGCATCCACCGACTCCTGTCCCATATCCGTCTGTCCATCATTTTCCGCACCGGCAGCAGATGAAAAAACAATGTTTCCACCTGAAGCGTAAGATGCCGCATATTCCTCCGCAAATGCTAACAGCACCGGGGTTGTAATACTCTCATTTGCATGGTAGGATGCACTGTAAAATACCTGTTTTGCACCAGTTCCGATCCAGATGCTCCAGATATCTTTTCCCATCACACTTTTTCCTATGACACCGGCAGATAAAAACGGATAGCGCACTACAAGACCTTCTACGATCCACCTTGTCAGAACCGAAGTATATTTTACCATCTGCGGAACTAGCGGAAATCCAAGTGGAATCGCTAAAATGGCATCGATCACAAGCTCATCCGGATCAATCAGCGGATTCGCAGTAAGAATCGCTTCCTCCGTTGTCCCATATCTGCGCGCCAGTCCAAAAACCGTATCTCCTTTTTTAATCGTATGCATACGGTATCCGGTCAGATAAGGTTTTAAATTTTCCCATACCACACGGTTTACCGTACAATTATCAGTATCCCCGGTAAAATCTTTCAGTGCCTGACAGGTACGCTCCCCGAAAATTCCGTCGATTCTAGCCGGATATCCCGCTCTGGTCAGTGCGAGCTGTAAATATTCCACCCATACGCCGCGGTCCCCCTGTATTAAAAATTGCATGAACTCCCCTTTGTATCATTCTTTCTGCTATTATATGCAGCTTACAGTAAAAATTTTCTTTCCCTACTTCACAAAAGCGATGTTATCTAAGTTTATGGCACCATTTTCTATCCTGTCAAATACAAACCGGATACTTTTGATCTGTTCCCGGTTAAATCCATCTTCCGCCACAAACTGATCTGCTGTGATATGCACGGTCTGAAGCTGTCTTTTATATTCACTTTTTCCTGTGAGATACTGGATTTTGGAAAGTTTTACCGGAAATGCCGGATAAAGGATCACAGAATCACTCACAGAACTGACTGCGTGATTTCCATGGATATCCGTCAGAACTACAGAAAAATCCATCGGTTCATCATCTGCTTCTTCCCTTAAATCCATCGCGTCAAAACAAATTCCTCCATCTTCCATCGCCATCTGTCCATCTGACATGATCTCATAATATGCATCATTCGTATCTTTCCATTTCAGCCGCACGGCATGGTTCTCCCTCTTTCCCATCGCCGATTCAGAATCCGCCAATTCTTCCTCCGTCCACATCGTAAAATGTTCTGCAGATATGCTTCCCCCCGGCGCTGTCTCTAAATCAGAATCCTCTTCGTAGTCGGTAATAAACGAAGCATCTGAAGTCTCATATTGCTGCACATAAAGCGTTTTGGGCAGATATGCCGCATACTTTGCATAATCAGTCAGAAAATCCGCATAAGTATTATTTTCTTTTAAACTCTTATCTAAAAAAACAAGCGATGCGATCTTTAAGATTTCCTGCTGATCTTCCGCTGTAATGAAATTTTTTACATTCAGCCACAGCGAAAACGGTCTTCCGATATCATACCCGCCCCATTCCGTATTAAACTGTCCATGATTTGCCCCGGCAATATAGAGTGAAGATGCAATGTAAGCCCCGTCTTTTGAAAAGGAAACATTTTCATACTGCTCATTTCCAAGGAAAACACTGATATCCTGATCATTTGCTCCCTGTAAAACCAGATAATCAACATCTGAGAGTTCCGTCTCATGTCCTGCAGGCAGATACTGGTTGACCGACGGTGCCACTGCAATAAGTGCCTGGATCGAATAATGATAATCAAATGTAAACATCCCATTGCCTGGATATGCATCATACTCATTGAACAGGTAAGCATCTGCGATCATTTCTCCGCCCCTTGAGTGTCCCATCAGTGCAATATGATTTTCATCGATCTTACCGTATACCGGCAGTGACTCATCTTTATTTTTCTTTAAGATTTCCCCGATATTTTCCAGCAGCAGGACGGCACGCGCATCATTTTCCCCGCTTCTCTCGTTTAAGATATTTTCATCCACTGACACAAATACATAGCCGTGCGATGCTAAGTATTCACCGAGATAATCGTATCCCAGATAAGATTCTGCTGTAATGCTGTGGTTGCCATGCGCCATAAACACAACAGGACAGTTTTCTGCCTCCGCAGGATACCAGATTTTTCCCGCAACCGGCGCATCTTTTCTGGTATGCTTCGTAAAAAAATTCCGGTAGATTCTGTGCCACTTCTTCTCTTTTGCCACATATGGACTTAAATCCACAGTGCCGGTTGCCATATCTGTTTCACCATCCGGACCATAAGTCACACAGACCGGTGTATATTCTCCCTGTGCAATGTAATCCACAAACCCATCCACCTCGCCTGCCTGCGTCACATAAGTGTTATGATTCCGATACTTCGAAATATAATCATCCACAAATCCCTGCCCGAACAGAAATACCAGAAATACACACCAGATAACACATCCTGCCACAAAGTGGATTCCGCAAAACAGCGTATGATGGCGTTTTACCAACCACGCCCAGATGAAGCGTCCCGATAAGAGCAGTAAAATATAAATCAATGCAGCAAAAAAAGTGCTGACCATATGTTCATTGCCAACACTTCCATATACACAGCTACAGACGAATATCAAAGCTCCTGCAATCCCATACAGAATATTTCCAATATTCCTATGCCAGATGCGGTCACCGATACGTGAAAGCAGACATACTATGCCCACAAGCAGCATGTCACTTAATATCACGCCACCGGAAAAAAAATATATCCTGTTGCCAAAATACTCAGTTGCCAGTGCACCACAGAAAAAGCCTGTGATCACCAGCACCACTAATTTCATTCCCCATCCGGTATCTTTCAATTCACACCGGCACGCTCTGCCATATTCAAGCAGTCTGCCGCACAAATTTTTTTTCATCTGTCAACTGTCCCTGCTTACTTTTTTCTCCGTTTTCTCTTCATACATTAGCATCTCAGCCCGTTTGACATAGCTTTGCAGCGCATTTTCCCCGTCAGGTTGTGCAACAACAACACCAATACTTGCACTTAAGTCAAACGGTAGCTGCATTTTTTCCCGCAGCGCACTCAGTTCTGCCCTGATCTTATCTGCTAACAGCATGCCGGCTTCCTCATCTTTTGCACTTTCCAGCACAATAAATTCATCGCCGCCCGTCCGCGCTGTGATCGCATCTGCATCGCAGTGTTTTTGCATAGCCTTTGCAATAGAAACAATCGCAAAGTCACCATATTCATGCCCAAAGGTATCGTTAATATATTTCAAACGATCCAGGTCAACAAACATGACTAACACGGGTATCTTCTTCTCTCTCATAATAGAAAAGTAGCTCTCCGACAGCTTCTGATATCCCATACGGTTATAAAGCCCTGTCATGGAATCTTTGATATACAGACCCGATAAAATCTGGTTCATGTATTCTAATTTTTCTTTTTTATGCAGGTTCTCCATCGCATTCGTCAGCGTTTTTACCACCTGGAACAGATACTGTTTTTCCATCAGATAAACAGCATTTTCAATGACCAGATAACCGACTGTACGATTTCTGAAATGCATCGGAAGGAATAAGAA